>OMDO01000287.1_pt1 | contig 38317 bp, 41 predicted proteins | sample 1674051 | NCBI WGS metagenome assembly OMDO01 (sample SAMEA103958138, study PRJEB25191) | human gut metagenome | biome: human-associated habitat [ENVO:00009003]; feature: intestine environment [ENVO:2100002]; material: feces | place: Germany | collected 2013/2015 | reverse complement strand
TATTTATGAGACTACCAACTTTTTTATAAACTATTTCTTATCCCGAACTGGGGTAATTGTATATTTCGGGAGTTGCTGTCAAGAAATGCCCGACCGGGAACAAGTGGCTTATGACTTGATACTTTTGCGAAAGAATTTTTTAGATTATCACACAGGACTTCTTCATAAGGTTCCCAAACGTTGGCAGGATATACGGGAATCGCTTTCAGCCGGTGAACTTGCAGTTGAGATTACAATGTATCCTGATGAGCTTCTAATCTTAGGCAAGAATTTCAACAAGCCCATGTCAATTCCAATCTCAGAAGAATTGTCAGAACGAATTTCCGGTTATACATCGGCTGACGCCTTATTGGTGAATCAATACTACTCCGATGACAGTCCTTTGTCAGAAATAATTGAGTTGCTTTCTCCTCACCTTGATGGGATTAGCACCCTCTATCTTTCTCCAACCAACCAATACGCTCAATTCAATTACGGTGCGATTCCGTTTCGTGGGAACAGACTGGAAGATTTTGTCAATGTCGTGCAAATGACAACGACGGCAGACATTTCGCATGTAAAAAGGTCAAGGGAGATTCATCCTTCCTCAGATTCATCCGTTTTAATCGGAGGTGTGGATTATGATGCCGATGTTAGATTAATTCCGCTAATTGCTGATGTTCGGTCTTCTCAACTCCCCGAATATTTGAGAAGCGGGTTCGGTTACCTGCCATATTCATTGACTGAAGTCGAAAACATTTCCACAATTCTCGGTAAAGAGAACTGCGTTTTGTTATTGGGGCAGGACGCCACAGAAGAATCCTTTAGCAATCTTTCAGGCACAAGAGGGTCAATTCTACATATAGCGACCCATGGTTATAGTATCCCCAAACGTAATGATACAGCAAATGATACGGTTTCAAACATCGGGTCAGTACTGACTCGTACCGGTTTGCTACTCGCTGGTGCCAATAAGAACTTACATGAGAGTGCAACATTGAAATATGATGGGATTCTTACATCAGAAGAGCTCACGAAGATGGATTTAAGTCACATTCAATTGGCCGTTTTATCATTCTGCTCCAGCGGTCTTGGGGATTTGACCAATACGACAGGCGTTGTTTATGGCGTGGCAAATGCAATGAAAACAAGCGGTGTCGACGAGGTCCTCATCTCTTTATGGGATATCCCTGATGAAGCAACGTCAGAAGCTATGTCATCGTTTTATAGACATTTAATGACCGGTATCTCTACTCGTGAAGCTTTGATATTGATGCGGAAAGGTATGATTTCGAAAGGATACACAGACCCATATTATTGGGCATCGTTTGTGATTCTCAACTAAATTCAATGTCAAATACAGAAAGTTTTTGAACTTGTTGTTAACCTTTGCCCGAGGATAGGCATAAAGGTAAAACAAAAACAAGTTCAAAATATGGCACTTTTCAATTTCTTCAAAAACAAGAAGGTTGCAAACGTAGCTCCTTCGCCTCAAACGCTGGAATCAATCCCGGTTGTTGACAATCCGAATCAGGATGCTGACTCTGAATCAGCCACTCCATCTCAGTCAACATCAGCGCCACTAACCGTTTCGTATGCTACGGGTTGGCCTATTGACCTGATATATGGCTACCTCCATAAGAACTATGAGGAGAAGGGTTACTCGGATGCAATGCTCAATAGTAACCTTACATTCCGTGATATGAATATGTCAATCATCCGCAACAAGATTCTGATGATTTTCCGCGAGGTTAACCTCAAATATAGCGGAATGAAACGAGACATCGACACAAGAATAGAAACTTGTAATGCCGCAGGTTTGCTTACTACTGTTGCAGAACTGGGGAAGCAGATGGCTGTTATCGTATCACATACAAACGAGTTGGCAAAACTTGAAGAAGATTTCCGCAACAATGCCAATGAAGCATCAGTTCCCCTGATGTCGTATGAATGTGGCTTCCTTCGTGGTGTATCTGCGATTGCGATGTCAACTCCGTCAAAAGTACCGGCTATCCCGGAAGTATCAATGCCTTCCTTTTTCACTGCAAGCAGAGAGACTGCATAATAAGTAATACCGTTTCACTATAAAAATTCTGACTATGAGCCTTTGGACTAAATTTGGATGCTTCCTTACCGGCTGGAGCTATGAAACACTCTCACAGTGTTCTCAAGCTAGCCGCAGCCATTTGAGCAAATATACCTCCGCCTTGATGATACTTATCCTAATATGGCGTGTTACCGGCTTTTGTTTTGCACAACGTTATATAGGTCTCCCGGTATGGGGTTGTGCCTTGGTATCATTGTTCTTCATTACAATCGTAGTGATGATTGAGAGGCAAATCATTCTGACCAGTAGTCATTCGTTTTGGATGCTTGGATTTAGAGCCGCAATAGCGTTTGTTATGGCGATAGTGGGTTCTACAATATTCGATCAGACAATGTTTGGCAAAGACATTGACAAACAAATGACCAATACAATCGAGGCACAGGTTGCTGACCTTACAGCGCAAAGAGTTCATATTATTGATGAGAAACTCTTGGCGGTTCACATGGAACTTGATTCTATCAATAGAGTCAACTCCGCTCTACAAGAAGAAGTGAACAAGAATCCGTTTGTAATCCAGACTTCGGTGACGAATAGTCAGAATAAGGTGCTTATGCCTGATGGCACATTTCAAACAGTTACCAATCCGTCGGTGACAAAGAATCAGGTGCCCAATCCTAGGCTTTCTGCGATTGAGGCTAACAACAAGACTATTGAACGGCTTCAAAATCAGGAACAGTCTTGGGTTGAGAAGAAACAGAGTGTAGAAGAAGACGTGCGCCGAGAATGTAAAGAGAGCGTGGGTTTCTTGGAGGAATTGGAAGCTATGTGGACAATCATTACAACCCGTCCACTCGCCGGAGGATTCTATCTTGTGTTTTTCTTCCTTTTGATGAGTCTTGAATTATTCGTTGTAGTCAGCAAAATGGTTGATGGAGAATGTGACTATGATGCAGCAATAAAGGGTGCTCAGCAGGTTAGACTGGCTCAATTCCACAATGCCTTCAAAAGGTCTATCAGTCCAGCTCAATTGTAATGCCGTTGAAATAACCTAAAAATCAGACTATTTCCAATTGTTTCAATTTTTTTGAAAAAATTTATCTGGGTGTTGTTAACCTCTCTGCCAATTCAATCATAAAGGTCAAAGAAAACAAAATAACATCTAAAAATTAAAAGACAATGAAAACTACAATTCTTACAATCGCAATCTCCTTCATCCTCGGACTCCTGTCGTTCAACGCATCTGCCCAGAACACCTATCGTGGCTACAGCGATAGATACGGCAACACAACAGTAACCGGCAGCAACGGTTACCGCTCAAACTCTTACACCGACAGCTACGGTAACACAACCACCCGCACAAGCAATGGCGTAACCTATCGTTCTTATACAGACAGCTACGGGAACACGACAACTACAGGCAGCAACGGCTATCGCTCCACATCTTACACCGACAGCTATGGCAATACTACGACTCGCACCAATACAGGCGTAACCTATCGCTCATATACTGACAGCTATGGCAATACAACTACAACCGGGAGCAATGGTTACCGCTCTACTTCGTACACTGACCGCTATGGAAATACAACAATAAGAACTTGGTAAGGTAATTTGCAGGATAACAGGTTCACACGCTTGGTAATGTCGGAGAAATTTGCTAATTTTGCACTATCACAAGAGAGTGACAATATTAGCAACTTCTCCGGAAGCGTTTCGCAAAAGCTTGAGATAGAAAACGTAGGAAATTTTCTCTTGACGCAAGCAGTAGCAGAAAGGCTCCCCATGCCATATCTGCGTGGGCTGTTATCCTGCATTCTTTTCGTCAATTGGTTTCCTACGACCATCTATCAAGAGAATGCGATTTCAGGCCACGCTTCTTTTATTATTCCGGTAAGATTGGGCTGGCTTACCAACTAAAAACATGGCAAATGAAAAAAATATTACTCATAATTATCGTCCTTTTATCTTGCTTTTCTGCTGCACTTGCAGACCCGGGGACAAGGCTTGGTGAAAGCCTGTCGGTAGTCCAATCAGAGGTACAGGGACTTCGGCATTTAAGGAACTGGCCAACGAAGGGTGACCAGTACACTGTCTATCATGATACGAATGCCTACACATCGTATTATTTCAAGAATAATCGAGTTGTCTTGGAAGAGTTTACATGTAGTGGAAACGAAGAAACCGCAGGATACTATTTTGACAGATTCGTATCAGATTTCAGTAAGCAGAATTACATAAATGCTTATGAAGGAGACAACAGCGTAACATTCTACTTCTCGCGAATAAAAGTGACGGTCTCGCTTTCCCACTTCGTTGGAAATGAATACCTCTGTAAAGTGTCTTATACATCGCGTTAAAGTTATATCATCAGATGATTACAATATTACTCCTTGCCGCAGTAATCTACGGCATACTTCGACTAATCATATCATTCAAGAACAATGGAAAACAAGACTGACAACAATAATCAGGGAAATAAGCAGCCCGAAAAGAAATCGTGGCTTGAACGCAATCTTTGGCTTGTAGCCGTTGCAATAGCCATATTTCTACTTCGTATGTGTAATGATTTATCTAGATAACAACAAATGAAAAAACTACTACTTCTTTTGTTTGCCGTTATAAGCATCGCAATAGGTGCTTCGGCGCAGTCGTACACTCAGAGGTGGAACGACCTCTACAAACGCACAGAGTTTTTTGACTCTTACGGACGCATGATTGGCTATGCCAAGTACAACGATTTATACAAACGTATGGAATATTACGATGCATATGGCAACCTTCAGAAGACTGAACAACGTAATGACCTATACAATCGCACTGAAACAAAAGATAGATATGGCAACACCCAATCTACCCGAAACTACAATAGCCTTTATGATCGAGAAGACATCAAGGATTCTTACGGAAGGGTAATTGGGTATAAAAAGTGGAACGACCTGTATAAGCGTTACGATGTCTACAACTCAAACAACCAGTTGGTCGGTTATTACAAATGGAGTGACCTATACAATCGGTGGGAATATCACGAAAACTGAATATGAAGAAATTCCTGTTAATATTGCTTCTGGCGGTGGGTATATCAAATGTAAGCTCATCCCAGATTGTCATAAACAGCCGATTCAAGCCCCTTAGTTACGAGGAACTCTATTTGTCGGCAATGGCGGAGGCTGCTTATAATCGCCAACAGAAAGAACGTTTTGAGCAATACCAGCAAAAAGCATATGAATGTTACAATCGTCAAGATTGGAATGGCTTTCTGACCTATTCCAAATATGCCTTGGATTGTGGATGGTATAATGCCAAACTTTATTATGACCGAGGAGTTGTGTATGAAAAACTATGTGATTTCAAACACGCCAAGAAAGAGTATAAGAAAGCTAAGAAGAAAGGATATGCCTATGCCGAAGGCGCTCTTCAATCCCTAAAGATTACAGAAAAGGAGTATAAACGCAGACAAAAACAAAATCGGAGATAAATATGAAGAAGATTTTAATGACTCTTATGCTGTTGACTGTAATGGTCATAACGGCATATGCGCAGGACAAGCCCGGAACAAATCTTGGTAAGAGTCTATATACAATGAAACAGGAATTTCCGGAACTGAGGTTTATTGGCTCTGACGAAAATGGAGAACGGTATCAAGACGGATATACGGAGGATGGAATATCAATGTTTTTCCGAATCAGAAACAACTCGGTAGTTGAGGAATGCATGATTTGCGATTCGGATGATGGGTTCTCAAAGATGTGGTTTGATGAGTTATGGAAATCGTTCTCTTCAAAGTGGCCATACTCAGTTAAAGTCAATAAACCTTATTCTAAAATGTTTGATTTTGGCTCTTTTAAGATACTTATGACTTTCAGTCAGGAAAACGGCACAAACAGAGCATTAATACTGTATTCAAGATAGAAAATTTTTCTACTACAGGTCATGTGCAAATTCTTCACATGGCCTGTTAACCTTTTCTCATGCCTTGTCATAAAGGACAAACAAAACTCAGAACAATATGAAAACTATAATTTTTACAATTCTAAGTGCGATTGTCCTTGTATCCTGCGACAATCATAAGGCTGCTGATGAAAGGCGCAACTATGAAGATTTCACGCCTTCATACTCTCGGATGTCAGATCTGCAAGAAGATGATGAAGTCGCTTACTCCTACGATTATGACGAGGAGGAAGAGGATGAGATTGACTTGACAGCCAATGTAACTTACTACACTTCTGACGGAAATTTCATTTATATTAGTCGCGACAGCTACGGCAACATATCCGGTCATGACATGAATGGCAATTTCTATGGAGGATATTCTGACGAATATGGCAACACGACAATGCACGATTATAATGGCAATTACACATACTCTCACACTGACGAGTACGGCTACACGACCGGTCATGACATGAACGGTAATTACTATTCGGCATACACCGATGATTTCGGCAACACGACAATCACTTCATACTAATATACACGATGAAAAAGTCATTGAAAATCATCGGAATTATATTACTTGTTCTTATGGGATTGGGCGGTTTGATGAGAGCCATTGTAAGACCTGCTGTCGAAAATTCATTTGAAGAACAAATTAGAAGAGCAAATCGTGACTGTCCTATTCCAGTTGCTAACGGTGTCGGTCAAGTATCAAGCATTTCTTTGGAGGATGGGTTCATTGTCTACAAACTCGACTACCAACCGGAATATCTGAATATTGACGTCTATAGGAACAAACCGGAAGCCACCCGAGATATGTTTTATCTTGCTTTTCTTTGCATGAATGGACAAGGTGAACACAGCGATATGATGTCAGATGAATTGATAAAAAGGGAATATGGACTTAGGATTATTGCATCTAATGGAGTCTCCTCATTTACTTCAGAACTTAGTCCTGCATACATCAAGGAAATGCGGAATCGAATCAATGTCAACCCAACAGAGGCACTTCATAATGCCTTGATGCTGAAATTTGAAACTGAGAATTGCACATTCCCTGTAAAAGATTGACGAGGGAATGGTATTGACCGGATTAAGTCTTAAAGACAATAATATTATTGTTGAGGTTGGAATTGATGAGAATCTATATGATGTAGCCAGCTTTGCGGCTGTCTCAGATGAGTTTGCCGACAACATTATTACTGAGGCAAATAATGGAGACCCGGAACTGGGCGCATTGCTTGACCTATGCAAAATATCGCATACCGGCTTGACATATCGTCTGATTGGTAATTATAGTAAAAACCATTATGATATGAACATTTCAAGCAGTTTAATCCGCCAAAATCGTAACGTTCCACCCCAAGTTAATATTCATTGATATGGACTCTATTTATAACGAAATAATGGCTGAGATACTGCGACTCAGGCAATTGAAGCAGTCCGTTTTTGAAGAAGATTTCAGTCATTGCGATATAACTGCATCGAATATATGTCTTTCTGCTGACATTCTCCTTATACCGCTATATTGGTACATAACATCAACTCTACACAATGAGATTCAGCCAATGGAAGAATATATGAGAGTATCGGTGTCCACCTTCGACAAGAAAGCTCATATTTTGATTCCAAGAATCATTGAGCGCACCAAAGAACTTGATAATCAATACGTATCAAAACCATTCAGGCAATATAGACATCTGTTAAATAAATGTTTTCCTCAATACACTATCCACTACACTCAGAAATGAAACTAAACAAAATCCTGACAATTGTTATTGTCGCCATCTCATCATTCCTCCCCATCGAATCCTTCGCTCAAAACAACAGCGAATATTCATTTAACCGAGGGATGGAAGAATACCGTGCAGAAAACTATTCATCAGCACTTGAATGGTTTCAAAAAGCAGTGTCCCAGAACCCACACAATGCTTTGGCGAATATGTATATTTCCATTCTGCAACAAGCGGATGAACAGTACGGGATGGCCCTCTCTGCGATAAATAGAGCCATTAACAGTATCCCCAAAAAAGATAAAGAAATGATAGCCTCGGCATATGCAATTCGAGGAGATATTTACTTGGAGATGGGAGATACAATAAAAGGATTAGAGGATTTAGCGTTTGCAGTCAAGTCTGATCCCACTAATCGCGCTATTTATAAAAATCGCGGTCAGATATATTTTGAACAAGGCAAATATGACTTGTCTGATGCAGACTATAGGAAGATGACGGAATTGGATCCAGGTGATACTATGGGATATATGGGCGTTGCCCGCAATGCCATTGAGCAGAAAAAATGGGATGAAGCAATTTCTCTCCTTGATTACGTTATCAAGTTATCTCCCGACTATTCTTCAGGTTATTCTTTCCGTGCAGATACTTATATCAATCTTGAAAAATACAGTGAGGCTGCTGATGATATAGTTAAGGCTCTGTCTATAAATGGTGATCGCAAGGCTCATTACCTTATGATTCATGCGAATAAAACGCTTTATCCGATTCTGAAAGCAAAGCTGCAAATCCAAGCTAATAAAGATAAAAACGAGGCTTCCTGGTACTATTACCTCGGACAACTTGCAGAAGTCAACAATAGGTATAAGGATGCAATCAATTATTATACGAAGGGGAACGACATTGATGCTAACTCTATATTCCTTGAAAGAATAGCCGATTGCTATTTTGTCCTTGGTGACTATAATTCTGCCCTAATCTTTGTCGACAAAGGTCTGGCTATGGCTGCTGAAGACGATGATTTAATAATGTCAAAAGGTGACATTCTAAACGAAATGGGACGTCGTGACGAGGCTATTCAGATGCTTGACACCTACATTGACAAAAATCCGGAATTTGGATACGGGTATTATCGGCGAGGGTGGTATAAGGATGAAAAGGGAGACAGAGAAGGTGCGATTGATGATTATACAATGGCCATTACTCTTATGCCATCTTATGCCTATTCTTATATAGGTCGTGGACGTGATTATGAGATGGTCGGTCAAAAGGATTTGGCAGTTGCCGATTATCGGAAGGTGATTGAATTGGATACTGTTCCCAACGACAACTCGTGTGCCCAATACGCATTTCTGTTTCTTGGAGAAAGACAGAAGGCGATTGATTTTATGAACCGATATATGGAGAATTCTGAAGGACGAACAGGTGGAAATTATGACGCTGCTTGCCTGTACTCGCTAATGGGAGATACTGAGAAGGCTCTTACCTATCTCGAACAAGCATTGGAACGGGGCTATCGAAGGTTTGCTCATATGGAAGTTGACCGAGATTTGGAAAATATCAGAAATTTACCACAGTATCGCGAACTCATAGACAAATATAAACGTATTCAAGAATCAGAAAATGAGGCGTTAGGAGATAGTGTCACTCCAACTCTTTCATACACAAAACTTAATGAGATAATTGAGATTCCTTTCACAAAGGATATGGGGGTGACCAAAGTTAAATGCACCATCAATGAATTACCCCTTCATTTTGTATTTGATACCGGAGCGGCAGATGTTACTATGTCATTGGTAGAAGCAACCTTCATGCTCAAAAACGATTATCTGAAACCTGATGACTTCATTGGCACAGCTCGATACATAGATGCAAATGGCGACATAACTGAGGGCGCTGTTGTAAATCTTCGTCATGTTAATCTTGGGGGCGTAGAACTATCTAATGTTAGGGCCTCTATTGTGAAAAATCAGAAAGCGCCCCTCTTGTTGGGCCAATCAGTTTTAGGACGATTAGGTAGCATTGAGATCGATAACAATAGATCTGTATTAAGAATAACCGGTGTCAAATAGGAAGTACAGGTAATTAAGCTGTTCTGGTGGATGAATGTCTATCGAAATCTTTTTATCACAGTTACCTGCGATTTTATGTTGTATTGAGTTTACCTTTTCCTGTTTTACGTCATAAAGGATGTAACAACAAAACAACAGAATATGAACTTCTTTACAAAACTATTCTCAAAACCTTCTAAAGAGGATATCCTTCGCTTTAACTATCACTGTAGTTTCAAAGCGCTTCCGACTCTCATCGAAAAATACAATGATGGGAAAATCTCATTTGAGGATGTTCATGATACTGAAAAGTATCATGATGGCAGTGAAATGTCAAAGAAACTTGCTAAGCAGGTCAAGACTGCGCAGTCTGGTATAAATGGACATCCGGAGATTTCTCTCACTCTGATTATCCCTCCATCGAACGGAATGATTTCGGAGGTAGAAGTGGCTATGATTGCGCATAATTCCAAACTTCATCACGCCGTTGTATTCACAATGGAATATTCTCTTGGAGATTATATGGTGTGCGCACCAACTACAACTCAACACGGCAATCTCGGCTTAGTCGTTTCCAATAGAGAGCAATTCTGTTTCGAGGTATTCAAGAAATCAATGGAATATTGGAATAATCTGGAAGCAAGCATGAATCCTCAAGCAATTTTCTAAACCTCAGTCCAAGTAGCACGATATGGAAAAAGACAACTATAGACAGATTAAAGAACCTATAAATTCCGATTTATACTCTGTTCAAAATAAGGAATATAAGTGGGGCGTAGTTGATGAGAATGACAATGTCATTGTTCCCTTTGGAAAATACGCTTGGATAGATGGATTCCAAAACGGTCTCGCCAAGGTTATCAGTCATAGCGATACATCTTCGCCCAATCATATCTGTACAATCAATCTTGAAACAGAGGAAATAGATAGCACAAAACGTGCCGAACAGGGTATTATCAACGAGTCCGGAGAAGAGGTTCTCCCTCTTGAATATAGCGTGTGGAAATTCTATGGCAAGGATTTCCCTACAATAAAAACCTTCAAAAATGGCATTGAATATACTCAACGTTATGAATTGCTCAATCCGGACTATATTCCTGTTGATGATGAAGAGTGGGATGATGCGGAAGATGACTATGCCTATGACTCCTATGACAGATATGACGATGATAATGACTGGATGCGTGATACATGGGATGCTATGACTGACGGTCAATATGGTGATATGCCCGAAGGTTTTGATGGTGATTTTGATTTTCTTGGCTTCTAAACGGCTGCGACTATGACACCAAATCCCAAAGACCCGCGTTTCATCATCCATTGTGTGCCGGCAGATGCTTCAGTTAATCTGAGGTTTTTCTACGATGAATTTTTGCGAATAACACAGAATGCCGATACCGGAAAATGGCTGGGCGTTACAGCCGAAAATTTTGCTTTTGAATATAGTACCTATGATCGGAATGCAGAAATAATCTACACATACACATTAGTGTCCACTAAAAAATCATAAGAGCACCTTGAAATTATTGAAATTCAATCTGTTATAAGAGATTTTGAGGCGCAACGATTTGAAATTACTTTTGCAGTCTGAATCAGACTGTTATGAATAAGGACAAATATGTTTTCGCCCAATTAGTCGGCTTTCTTGACAACTTCAAGTTCCTGCGTATTGTAAAGAAATATGATGGCGACAAGTATGTAAAGAGTTATACTTGTTGGAATCAACTACTTACGCTGATGTTTGGACAGTTTCAAATCGTGAAAGTCTGCGCGATCTCATCGTCGAACTGGAAGCGCATGCAGGCAAGGTCTATCACCTCGGAATCGGAAAATCCGTAACGAGGAGTAATCTTAGCAAGGCCAACGAGCAACGCGACTACCACATCTTCGAGGAGTTTGCCTTCTTCATGATTGCGGAGGCCCGCAAGCGTAGAATACGGAAAATCTTCGAGCTTGACGGTCATGTCTATGCCTTTGATTCAACTACCATCGACCTGTGTCTGTCGGTGTTCGAGTGGGCTAAGTTCCGCAAGCATAAGGGCGGCATCAAGATGCATACTCTTTACGATGTGGAGGCTCAAGTTCCTGCATTCGTGCATATTACCGAGGCGAAAGTCCACGATTCGAAGGCTATGCCTGAGATTCCGTATGAGAACGGCGCCCATTACATCTTCGACCGTGGCTACAACGATTTCGGCAATCTGTACACCATCCATCGTATCGGCGCGTTCTTTGTCGTCAGAGCGAAAACCAATGTCAGATTCAGACCCGAGACCTGGAAACGGAGGCTTCCTCCGAACGTTGTCTCCGACTCTATCGGCTACTTCACGGTTTATAAAAGCGCGAAGGATTATCCCGAAAAGCTTCGGAAGGTAGTCTGTATCGACCCTAAGGACGGCACCAGATACATATTTCTGACCAACAATCTGACGGCATCCGCCGAAACAATCGCCGAGCTATACCGCAACCGATGGAGCGTAGAACTGTTCTTCAAATGGATCAAGCAGCATCTGCGAATCAAGAAGTTCTGGGGTACATCCGAGAATGCAGTCCGCATCCAAATCTATTGTGCCATAATCACTTATTGCCTTGTGGCGATAGTGCAGCACGATATGAAACTGGAACGCAGCATCTACGAAGTCCTTCAGATACTTGGAATATCGTTGACCGACAAGACCCATCTGCGCGATCTCTTCGACAAATCTAATTTCAAAAATGTCAATGTTCTCTGTGATTCAAGTGAACCGAATTTATTTAATTTTTAACCCCGTCCATTTTTTAGTGGACAGTAGTGACACATACAAGGACAAGAATGAGCATACACATAGAATTACAGCACGCTTATATGAAGATTCGGTATCTACGGTATGCTGGTTCTCCTATCTTTTCAAAGCCGAAAACTTTGCACCCACCGCACTCTATGTTCAATCCTATGCCGAATACTTAATGCTCAAGTTATGGGATTTGGGAATTGACGCCGAGCTATGCAATTGTGATTGGGGACTGGAATTTTCTTCTGATGTTGGCTACATATTTCCAAATATGGATAAGGTTGTCAGCAATATCATTACATCTATAAAACCAATGGAGTGGTTTTATTCAGATGAAGAAGTTTGGAGATGCTATAAGGTCTATAATACGCTCAAACAATTCCTGCCTAAACTAAAGGAAGAAGCTTCTAAAGGAAGATGGCCCAATGTGAAACCTGAGAATTTCCTGCTTGAACGGGACAAGAAACATGCCTATATTGCATTAAGATATTCAGACGAACACATATATAATCTTGCATTTAAGCTGGGTATGCAGGACAATGGGTTTGATAAAGATATGAGTGGAAAGTGGTTTGAATGTATCTATGACTATACTTGTGTCTCATCCGAGCCGGAGATAGAGAAATATTTCACAGAGGAACAACAACAAATTTGTAAGATTGCCTCAACAATCCTTGACATGATTAGTTATAAAATGCTCTTTTTCTATGGTGAGGAGAATAAACACTTCGGTATTATCGTGAAAGAAGATTGGGCTTGTGAGAAGTTCTGTCAGATGCTTGATGTTATGCTCCCTCTGTTTTACAAGCACCAAGCGAATGAGCAACTCATTACAAATGATATGCTTGAGCAAAAGAAAAAGCTTGAAAATCTTTTGCAAACATCAATGGAGATTGTAGAGAATAAGAAACCTGACTATATTTTTCGTCATGGCCATTATATCGAGAAGCCTGAGGACCCAAACAATGCATTTGGCGAATGCCCATTCTGAAAATAGTCTGTTCCCTTGTTAACCTTTGCTCTGCAATTGTCATAAAGGTAAAACAAAATTTCCTACGATGACAACTATTTCACTTCACAATCTCACAGAACGGCTGAAATCCGGTTACATGATACTAACCGGCGAATACGGCAGAAAGTATCGCAATCAGGCACTACTGGTTCCCAATTATGGTTGGGTGCCTTGTTCTCGAAAGTTGCAAAACAACTTTACTACGAACCCATCTGAATTGATGGTCGTAATATCTGATGCGGATGATAGCTATCGCCCGGTGACATCTGATATTTGGGTAACACGTTCCAATATTTCGACAGTCTTTTAAAGAATTAGATATGTACGGCATACTCGCAATATTGGCATTTGTATTGATTTACAACTGCGGCGATATTATCCCTGATAGCATCAAGGAGTGGTGGGAAAACTCCAGTCTTAGAAAATGGGCGTACCCCATATTTACCGTAGCGATTACCGTTGCTGTGGCATTCGGAATTAAATACGATGTCCTTAACTGGGGCGCAATCGTTATTCCAGTTCTCTTTGGGTTGCCTTTCATCTGGGGCATGATACTTGGAGTCTGGCACAACATGAAAGGTGCGGGACATAAAGTCACTTCCAAAGATGATATTGATGCCAAGGTGATAGCTATTCATTGCCTTACGGAATTGGGCTGTCAGCCGGAGATCAATAAAGATGGCACTTTGGGAGTAAGCTACCAAGGCGAGAACTTTCATATGGAGTTCGGAACGAGATATGCCCGTATATGGGATCCAATGTGGGCCGGTATCAAGGCAGATGACCCAGATATGCCTAAAATCCGTGAAGCTGTAAACGCAGCCAACTACAATTTCGGGCCAACAGTCGTGCTGACCGCTCCCGATGAAGATGGAGTGATTGGTTTCCATAGCCGCCGCGATATTATGCTTCATCCGGCTTGTCCCGACAACGTTCCTTTTGTTAAGGCCGTCCTCGATTCTTTCTTCGATACAAAAGAGGCAGTACGAAACCGTTTTCAACAGATCAACGCCCAACAAATGGAGGCTCAGAAAAATCGCCGTCCAGTTGGCTTTACCACCACTCAAACATCAACTAACCAAGACTAAAACTAAACTGAAACGATAATCATGGAAGAAAATTATGAAGTTTACAGAGAGCCTAAGTACACGATGCGATGGCTCGGATTACAGACTCTTTATGTGCTTGGCATTTCAATTGTCTTGGCTTTGATTGCCAGTGGCCTTGACGGTTTTGCCTTGGGCAGGCAGGAAAGTGGCTTACTCCCCGGAAACAGATATGAGTACGTTTCTCAGTCTATCGCCTACTGCTTTGCCGTAATTGCCATAACATCCATATCTCTGATGCTTATAGAAGTGGCTTTCCGCAAGGGAATAAACTATCTGCAATACGGGTTGATTGGCTGCGCCTTATGTCTTTTCAATCTGCTGCTTCTCGCAATGTCTGAAAAGATGTCATTTTGGATTGCCTATGTTGTAGTCTCAATAATGACTATCGCCCTAATAAGTTGTTTTGTAATGGGACTGACCAAAAACAAGAAAGCCGCCATTCTTTCTACAGGCATACTTGCCGTTGAGTACGGTCTGATTCTCGTGCTAGTCTATATGGGTTCAATGGCGTTGCTTATCGGCAGTCTATCGCTCTTCATATTGATTGCAGTTTCAATGTATTTCACATTGAAACTGAAAGTTGAAAACGAAGAACTTGTTCTGAAATGACACCTGATAATAACATGGTTCCACCTCCTCTGCCCGCAGGGTATCTCAAGCCGGTATCATACGGAAAGAAAGTCTTTCTGATGGGATTGCTGTGCTGTGTGCTGATGTTGGGAGTTCTCGCGATATGGATTATGTCCTATTCAAGGGAAAGTTCCAACAAGGAAGTCGCGGAGAGCATCGTGAGCCAATGGGGTAAAAGTGTCTATATACAAGGACCAACCGCCAAGGAAAATCTCGATAGTGCCGAATGGGTACGACCTCTTAAATTTGATTGTCAGGCAGAAGTTGAGACAAAATCTCTGCACCGTAGCATCTATGAGGCCGAGATATTCACTGCCAATGTAAGTATGTCAGGGGCTTTTGACCGGGATAGTCTGCGAGCATTTGGGGATACAGTAGTATTTGAATTGGGTGTGACGACCAAACAGATTGTAAAACTCAGTCCGTTGAAGATATGCGGAAAAGAAATATCTTGGCACAAATCAGAATATTATCTATTCGCAAAGGTTAATCTTGAAAACTTGCCGAAAACTATTGCGTTTACAACCGAATTTGAGGTGCGTGGTTCGGGAGCCCTGTTCTTCAAGCAAATCGGAGAAAACTCTACAGTGACAATCAACGGCGAGGCATCCAATCCGTCTTACAATGGCTACAGTCTCCCGGTTGAGAGGACTCTCCGTGGAAGCCGGTTCTCAGCCAAATGGGAGGATTCAGTACCTGATGGTGTAACATACACAGATGAGTTTGGATTCGTCGGCACCAATTTTCTTGTAGGTGTTGACCGATACCAAAAGGTTGAACGCTCGATGAAGTACTCATTCGTCATCATAATCCTCACATTCATTAGCGTCTTGTTTGTAGAGATCATGAGAAAACAGCCGATACCGTTACTCAATTATTTTCTTATTGGAGCAGCCCTGCTTATCTTCTACTCATTGCTTCTGTCCTTTGTGGAACTGATAGCTTTCGGATTTGCCTACCTGATTGCATCTGGGATGACTGTGGCCTTGATAACAGGCTACGTGTGGAAGATGCTCCAATCTCGCAACTTGGGAATATCAATCGGAGGTGTTCTTTCTCTGATGTATCTTTTCTGCTACATCATGTTGAGTATTTCAACCTATGCTTTGCTTTTCGGTAGTCTATTGTTATTCTTCTCATTGGCAGCAATGATGTACGCCTCATTAAAAATCAAAAATTCATAATTATATGTTACCCGATCCTCCCCAATACTATAAAAGTCAGCATTGCGGATAAAAGAAAGCAATGCTGTCGCTTATGAGTGAAGATGACTTTGGAGACTGGTATCTCAAGATATATTATCGCAAAAACAAAATTAATTAATATGAATGACAAGTATATAGAAATTCTTGCGGATTTTACAGAGGCATGGAGTACTCTAAATCCGGAACTCATAATACAACATCTATCACCTAAGTTCATTTACGATTCACAATGGGTTTTCAACTCTCTTGACTACCATGAATACAAAGACTATATCCGTGGAAAATCTGAGACTATTCGCAAGACTGGCAGTTCTGTGAAAGCCGAAATGGGTTATAATGAAAGGGGTGAACTATTAATTCAGCTCAATCAAGGAGGGAACATCGCGTTCTATCGTATTCGAGTCGAAAACAATAAGGTTGTTAAAGGAGATTTGTGTATGTTCTAAAGACCCTTTATTTCAATGTACTTGAAGGTAAGGTGCACTTTGAAATGGAGCATTTGCCAGTAATTTGCCAGTTAAAATTAAAATCAGCGAGGTAACTTTTTGAAATTCAATTAGTTAACTCGCTGATATTGTGCCCAGAACAGGACAACTTGTGCGGCAACTTGAAGAATTTAGTAAACGGGTTGAGACGCAATTGTCCGTTAAAAGCATTACAAAAGAAATTGAGTGCATTGATCTTGAGACAAGAGAAGCGTCAACCACAAAAGAAACTATCGAGAGGAAAGGACATCTTTGGGAAAATATCTCCACTATGGTGGCAATTGCAGTTGAGATTGCTGCCAAGAACCTGCGCGTGGCCAACAATGCTTTAAAGATAGCAAGTCAGATGTTGGCGGATATGCGTAAGGAAGATGCTTGCAAGAAAAAAGAAATCATTAATCTTATTTACGACAAACTAATCCGGATTCCAAACTCAGCATTTCTGCAAGTTTGGCTACAAAACATCACTCACACTACTGACGATTGGTCGGTATCCGAGGTGTATAATATGCCCCTTTGTAAAGTAGTCGCAAATCAGCCGGTTACACTATGGAACAATAGTTGGCTTTTGCCCGAAATAGCAGAAAAATTTCCGCAAAATAGCATCGTGGATAGAGAGGTCTTGGCGAAGACAGGTCAAGTGATAACTTTTAAAGCTAAACGACAATACGATGAATTTGATTATTAGTATTTCATCAGATTTGTATTAGCACTTTCCAACTGAAAGAGCCGCCTTTCGGCGACCCTTTCGTTGTGATTGGTACTGTTAATAGTGGCGGAAAACGAAGCCGTTGTCGTAATAGTAGTCATACATGAACAAGTCGCGGGCGTAAGCGTCGTAGTCGAAGTAATCCGAGAGATGCCCCATCAGCTTTTCGAGGTCATAGCAGTCGTTTACGATTTCTCGTGCGAAGTCTTCCTCACTGTCGTACTCACCGACGTAGCAGTCCTCGAAGTGTTCGAGTTTTTCGCAGTCCCATTCGATGAAAGCGTCCACAGCGTCCGTCGAATACTTGTCGCACAAGTCGCAGTATTCTCTTACAGCCTCGAAGCTGTCCTCGTCGAAGCTCGATTCGTCGTACCATTTCTTGGGGAACGCCTCGTAGTCCTGGAACATCAGTTCCGGATCTTCCTCGTCAGCACAAATGGGCAAGAAGAACGAGTTAGGACTGCCACAAAGGAGAGCGGCGAAGCGGTCAGCGAGGGAAACGTAGCCGAGAATATGACCGTTCCACGAAAAGCGATATGCAAATCGCCTCGACTACAAAGCCACGGCTGCGACAATGTGTGACTGCACGGCAACGGCCACACTTTCCGCTTTACCAATCACAACAACAGGAAAGGTGTCGCCGCAAAGGCAGCTCTGAATACGAAAATGGTGGGCAATTCTCCACGAACCCAGATTAACAACTCTATTTAGGCTCTACTTAGTAAAATATAATTTTATTACAGTCCCAAAATAAGTCGGGGAAAATTCGGGTATTTTGGGAAGGAAAAATCGCTAAAGGGCTCGTTGTGAGTTCTTTAGCGATTTGTGATGTGGTCCCACTTGGGCTTGAACCAAGGACCCCCTGATTATGAGTCAGATGCTCTAACCAACTGAGCTATAGGACCTGCTGCGGCTTTATTGCCTGAAGCGAGTGCAAAGATACATCTAAGTTGCGGAAATTGCAAATGTATGGTGCTATTTTTTTTGCCGAAAATCTTGTTTAGGTCTTATTTTCGCTGTAATTTCGCCACACTATGGAAGATTCTATTAAAATCAATAAAGTGTTGATTCGCAATCTTCAAATGGAGGATTACGAACAGCTGTCGCAGTCGTTCACGCGCGTATACGCCGACGGCAGCGATGTGTTTTGGACCCGTGGACAAATACAGAAATTGATCGACATTTTTCCGGAGGGTCAGATTGTAACGGTTGTCGACGACAAAATTGTGGGCTGCGCCCTGTCGCTGATTGTCGACTACAACCTTGTTAAAAACGACCACACTTACGCACAGGTGACGGGCAACGAGACATTCAGCACCCACAATCCCAACGGCAATATTCTCTATGGTATAGAGGTGTTTATCCATCCGCAATACCGCGGACTGCGCCTCGCCCGCCGTATGTATGAATACCGCAAGGACTTGTGCGAGTCGCTGAACCTGAAAGCCATCATGTTTGGCGGACGCATACCGAACTATCATAAGTATGCCGACAAGTTGCGCCCGAAGGAATATATCACGAAGGTGCGTCAGAAAGAGATTTTCGACCCTGTGCTGACGTTCCAGTTGAGCAACGATTTCCACGTGCGCAAGGTGATGCGCAACTATCTGCCCAACGACGAGGAGTCGAAACACTATGCCTGCCTGTTGCAATGGGACAATATCTACTATCAGGCGCCGTCGCAGGATGTGGTGAGCAAGAAGACCACCGTGCGCGTGGGGCTGGTGCAATGGCAGATGCGCTCATACCGCACTATCGACGACCTTTTCGAACAGGTGGAGTTTTTCGTCGACGCGGTGTCGGGCTATCAAAGCGACTTTGTGTTGTTTCCTGAATACTTCAACGCTCCGCTGATGGCGCGGTTCAACGACGACAGCGAGGCGGAGGCAATCCGCGGACTGGCGCAGTACACCACCGAAATCCGCGACCGCTTCGTGAAACTTGCCATCAGCTACAACATCAACATCATCACCGGCTCGATGCCTCAGGTGAAAGAAGACGGACGCCTGTACAACGTGGGCTTCCTGTGCCGCCGCGACGGCTCGTATGAGTCGTATGAGAAGATTCATGTCACCCCCGACGAGATAAAGAGCTGGGGCTTGTGCGGAGGCAGCAAGATTCAGACGTTTGAAACTGACTGCGCGCGCATCGGTATCCTGATTTGCTACGACGTCGAGTTTCCCGAGCTGTCGCGTCTGATGGCCGACGAGGGAATGCAGATTCTCTTTGTGCCATTTCTCACCGACACTCAGAACGCATATTCACGTGTAAAGGTATGCGCACATGCGCGAGCCATCGAAAACGAGTGCTACGTAGTGATTGCCGGCAGCGTGGGCAACCTTCCGAGAGTCCACAATATGGATATCCAGTATGCACAGTCGGGCGTGTTCACGCCTTGCGACTTTGAATTCCCAACCGACGGCACACGTGCAGAGGCTACGCCAAACACCGAGATGATTCTTGTCAGCGACGTAGACCTCGACCGGCTCAACCACCTCCACACCTACGGAAGCGTGAAGAATCTCAGAGACCGCCGCAACGACCTCTACGAAGTGAGGTTGAAGAAATAGCGTAGGCCACACATGACAAACCGGAGGCGCATCGCTTGTTGGGTGATGCGCCTCCGGCATTTATTTATTCAAAAATCACGTCAGTCTTCCTCGGGGAAGAGCGATTTGCCATAGTCGCTCATAAATTCGCGCACCTCATGGATAGGCAGCGCCACTCTGATGTCGCCGGCAGCATAGCATGCAACGTCATACGGGTTGTAGAAGAACGTGATCAACGCCCCTTCAATGTAGAAGTTGCCCACAGTAGGCACCTTGTCGACAAGCAGACTTCCGGCATACTCCGGCTTCAGCTGAAGCTCGCGCATGATTGCAGTCTTCAACCCCTGCACGTCGGCAAACACGCGTCCCACGGTCAGCACCTGACCCTTCTCCACGTCGTAGTTGACATAGGTTGTCGCATAGTTGCCGTGAGCTCCGCCTAGGAATGCGTAGGAATACACACTGTAGGTCACAAGACGCTTGCCTATGCTCGTAGGCGTAACCGTAAGTTGGGCGCTGTGGCGGTGCACAGTCTCCGACAGCTCCGGCAGTTTGTCAACGTCTTTTTGTGTGATGCCCTTTTCTCCCTCAAAGCCAAGAGGCTCAGCAAGCATCGCCTCCAGCGATTCTTTGAGCGTGGCGCGCTTGCTTGTGCCGAAGGCTATCGAGAGGATGCTGTCCTGCAGCTCTTTCGGCTCCTTGCCTCCAAGCGTTTCAGGCCAGCATACAGAAACCGTTGTCTCTGTAAACACTTTTGCGTCCTTGCCATAAAAGTTCAGACTGTCGGGCAACGACAATTGCTTCTTGGCAACAACTTCTTCCGTGCGAAACATGCTTACGCTTTTGTCTGCTTCCGCGTCTTTATTTCCTGTCTTTCCGCAGCCGGCAAGTGTTAATGCCACTGCTGCCGCTAATAATATTTTCTTCATATTTTTGATTGTTTTTGTTGATTCGTACCGAGAAGTTACTAAAAGAGTGTAAACCACTGGAAATGAGCGTAGGTTGATTGCTCATTATGGTAATAGGTTACGAATTAGCAAGTTATCTACTGCATTATTCTTCTGCGCGTTGCGTAACCTTCAAAGAACTCTTCGTACGCAAAGGTAGCAATTTTGTTGGGACTTTTGATGTTATCTGTCTGATTTTTCACTCTTATTTTCCGTAAAAGCGATTACATGTGTCGGCGCACCATCGTACAAAACAGGTTTTGAACGAACGTGTGCCGACTATTGCATAAGCGGTGAGAAAAGGGTTCTGCCTCACGCCTAAACAACAGTCTAGACTGATGAGGCAAGGCCCATTTCTTTTATGCTTATGCCAAAGAGGTGCTTTTATGGCTTTTTCAGATGATTTTTCATTGTGAGATTGTCGTGGATGCCAAGAAGGTGAAGCGCGAAGAGAAAGCCTACAAGAAGATACCCGTCATTACCGACTTTACGGACGGGGACGGCAACGACCGCATGAAGGAAACGGTTCAAGCGAATTACAGGCGCATCAAGGAGGAAGTGAAGCAGATTGTTCAAGAGGAAATGGAACGTATCGCAAATGATGAAAACTTGAAACACCTGTTGCAGCAGAAGGGGTAATTAGGCATAAACCGGAAACGGTTGATTATTGAATATCAACTGTTTTTGGTTGATTTTGAAAAATCAACCGTTTTCGGTTAATTATTGAGAGAATAATCGTACCTTTGCAGGTGATTAAAACATTCTATGAATATGGATAAGATCAAAGGAGTTATAACAGGAGATATAATAGATTCTTCTGCCATACAGATAGAATATCGGGACTTCTTACTGAAGTCCATACAAAAGATTGCCGAAGAACTGAATGTAATTGAACCTCTAAAAATAGAGTTTTTTAGAGGGGATAGTTTCCAGATGGTTATCAATAACCCGGAAAACGCAATGCAAATCGCAATACTGCTGCGTGCCGGATTAAAAAGCCATACACCAAAGGGGTGCGAAAAACCGTGGGATGCCCGTCTTTCTTTGGGAGTGGGAACCATATCATACCATGCAGACAATGTTGTACTTTCTGACGGAGAGGCGTTCCAATACTCGGGAAGAGAACTTGACGAGATGGGCAAACGGCGGCTCATCGTCAAAACAAGATGGTCGGACGTGAATGACGAATTACTGGTAAGTACGGCATTTGCGGATGACGTTATTTCCTCGTGGAGCGTATCACAATCGCAAGCCGCTTATCATGCATTGTTATGTAATACGGCTCAAAAAGATATTGCTAAGAAACTTCATAAGTCTGCACAGAATATAAGCAAACTATTGAGCGCGGCGAAAGTGAATCTTGTTCAGATGTATCTTGACCGGTATCATAATTTGATTTCAAACTTATTAAAATAATGATTATGGCCATATTGCTAAGACTTTTATTTGCCCATATCCTTTCCGATTTTGTCTTTCAGAATGATAAAATATGCGAAGGCAAACAAGAAAAGACCTCAAAGAAGTATGTTTATCAACTATTACATAGTCTCATTCATGCTTTAATAGCATATCTTTTTGTTGCAGACTGGAGCAACTGGATTATTCCATTGGTTATTTTTGTGTCACACACACTGATGGATTACATAAAGGTTGAATATATGAAGAAGGATGTCGCATCGTTCACCATAGACCAGCTTGTGCATATTGCCGTTATTGTAATCTTATGGCTATCGCTGTTTGACCATTGCGGAGATTTTTGTCAAGAGCTTTTCAAAACCGAATGGAACAATATAAATATCTGGGCTGTTGTCACCGCCTACTTTTTGATACTAAAACCGACTTCTGTGTTTTTGAACCTCTTCATAAAAAGATGGACACCTTCGGCTACAGCGGAAAAGAGCCTGCCAAATGCCGGAAAATGGATTGGTTATTTTGAGCGCATACTGATATTGACTTTCATACTGACCGGAACGACTGAAGGTATAGGCTTTTTACTGGCGGCCAAATCTATTTTCCGTTTTGGAGAATTGAGCAAGGCGCAGGAGATAAAAACTACGGAGTATGTACTGATAGGTACTCTTGCAAGTTTTACAATCGCGATAATAATAGGACTTACGGTATTGCAGATTATAAAATAGAAGCAATATATTATTTATAAACGAGCAAACACGTTTTTTTGTTTCATTCATCCCGAAATAAATTGTTTTTCAGCAATTTCTTGCTACCTTTGCGGTTCATTATCAACAAATAAATCATATATGAGAAATCTTCTGCTCACAATCGCGGCAGCCGTCACCGCTCTGTTTGCCAGCGCCGGCGCGCCAAATGGTTACTACAACGGAATCTCTGGACTGAAAGACGCAGCCCTGAAAAACAAACTATATGAAATTGTAAGCAAGCATTCGACAAACAGCTACAGCGGACTGTTCAAAGAATCGTTCTGCTATACCGACGTGCGTCCCGACGGAACGTGGTGGGACATGTATTCCAACATCAAGCGCTACGTGAGAAGCGGATGGAGCGGAATGAACCGTGAGCACAGTTTCCCGAAAAGCTGGTGGGGCGGCGATACGGAAGTGGGCGCATACACCGACTTGAACCACCTTTATCCTTCCGATGCCACCGCCAACTCAGCGAAATTGAACTATCCGCTCGGAGAGGTGTCGCCGTCGGGAATCACTTTCGACAACGATCTTGTGCTGGTGGGAAACCCTGTCAGCGGACAGGGCGGCGGATCTAAATACGTGTTTGAGCCTGCCGATGAATACAAAGGCGACTTTGCCCGCACTTATTTCTATATGGTGACATGCTATCAGAACCTGGACTGGAAATACGAATATATGGCGCAAAAAGGTTCTTATCCGTCGATGCAGGGCTGGGCGGTGGAAATGCTCTTGAAGTGGCACCGACAGGACCCTGTGAGCGACAAGGAGCGCAACCGAAACGACGAGGTCTACAAGTTGCAGAGCAACCGCAACCCATTCATCGACTATCCTGACCTTGTGGAGTATATCTGGGGCTCGATGAAGGGCAAACCTTACACCGACGAAGACCTTCCGCCTATCGGCGACGGCTCGCTGATTGCGCCCGTAAACAACTCGACCGTGAACTTCGGCGAGGTGGTCTACGGCGACCGTGTGACCCTGGAAATGCCTATCCGCGGAAATCTTTCCGCAAATCTGTCGATGACAGTCTACGGCAACAATGCTGCCGATTTCTCAATCCCGTCGACTTCCGCTTCTTGGAGCGAGGTGAACGCTGGAAACTACAATCTGAAAATCACTTTCGAGCCTAAGGGGCTCGGTGAGCGCACCACCAAACTGCTGCTCTACGACGGAGGTCTGACAGGCGTTACAAGCTATGTGGTCAACCTTGTGGGAACTGCCGTCGAAGCGCCGGTGTTTGACCGCGTGGAGGCCACGGCGGCCACAAACATCTCATCAACCGGATTTCGCATCAACTGGATTATGCCGTCGCGACCAGCCTCAATCGACTGCTTCCGCATAAACTTGACCGAGTACGTCAACGGCACACCGACTTGCATGACTCTCTACACCGATGGTAGCGAGGATTCTTTCTACGATTTCGGGGAAGCAAAATCGGGTGCCACCTACAGTTATACCATACAGACGGTAAGACTGAACCGCATGTCGGACGAATCAAACGTCATCACTGTCGACCCAGCCGGCGTCAACGGCATTGAGGCTACTGAACCGCTCGCCGTGCTCCCTATCGGCAACGGCATTTATTTCCGTTGCGCCGTAGCCCACACCAACGTGCGCATCATCGACATGACAGGACGCGTGATAAAGGTTATCGACTCAGTGAGCGAAGGCCACTGCGAACTGTTGCCTTACGGTGCCTACATGGTCTACAGCGACCAATGCTGCCGTCCTATCAAGGTGCTTGTCAAAGACTAAGCGTCAGCGACATGACATATCGACAAAAAGTAATCCCGCACTGTTGTTGACAATGCGGGATTACTTTTTGTGATTCTATGTTTCTTGCACTACACTTCCAGATCGGAATTGAAGATTTCGTGCCAAGGCAGACCCTGCTTGTTGAGCTGCTCCATGAATGGATCCGGATCAAACTCCTCAACGTTCCACACGCCCGGACGTTTCCAAATGCCTTTAAGATACATCATCGCGCCAATCATCGCCGGCACACCGGTGGTGTAGCTGACAGCCTGCATACCGGTTTCGAGGTAGGCGGCATGGTGAGAGCAGTTGTTGTAGACATAGTAGGTCATCTCTTTGCCTTCCTTGTCCTTACCGCTGATGCGGCAGCCAATCGATGTCTCGCCGGTATAGTTTTCGCCAAGCTCTTTAGGGTTTGGCAAAACAGCCTTGAGGAATTGGATAGGCACGATTTCCATACCATTGTAATTGATAGGCTCGATGCTTGCCATTCCGATGTTCTGAATCACGCGCAGGTGTGTCAGGTACTCCTGTCCGAACGTCATCCAGAAACGTGCGCGCTTGATTGACGGATAGTTCTTTACCAGACTCTCAAGCTCTTCGTGATACATCAGATACGACTCGCGGGCTCCGATGTTTGGATAGTTCAACGCTTTGTGAACCGACAGCGGGTCGGTTTCGTGCCACTCCCCGTTCTCATAAAACTTTCCGCGCTGTGTAATCTCGCGGATGTTGATTTCAGGGTTGAAGTTGGTGGCGAAAGCCTTGCCGTGGTTTCCGGCGTTGCAGTCCACGATGTCGAGATGCTCCATCTCTGAGAAATAGTGCTTTGCAGCGTAGGCAGTGAAAATGCCCGACACTCCAGGGTCGAAACCGCAACCGAGAATTGCAGTCAGTCCGGCTTTCTCAAAGCGGTCCTTGTATGCCCATTGCCATGAGTATTGATATTTCGCCTCGTCGAGAGGCTCATAATTGGCGGTGTCAAGATAACTTACTCCACACTCGAGGCAGGCATCCATTATCGTAAGATCCTGATATGGCAAAGCAAGGTTTACCACCAAGTCGGGTTTGTGCTTCTTGAACAAAGCCACCAGTTCCGGCACCTTGTCGGCATCAACCTGGTCGGTTGTGACATTGTCTTTGCCGATGGCTTTAGCCAAGGCGTCACACTTGCTCTTCGTGCGCGATGCGATAACGATTTCGCTGAACACATCGGAATTCTGGGCGCACTTGTGGGCTGCCACCGTAGCGACGCCGCCGGCTCCGATAATTAATACTTTTGACATTGCTTTTCTAAGTTTTATAGGATTAATTTGTTTTTGATTCTATTGCAACAGCATCATGCACACTGTCATGTAGATCATCATGCCGATAATGTCGTTGGTTATGGTGATAAACGGGCCTGTGGCTATCGCCGGGTCCACCTTCATCTTCTCAAGTGTCAGCGGCACGAACGTGCCAAACGTAGCGGCGAACAGCACTACGGCAAACAACGATGCCGACACGGCTATCGTAATCTTGAAATCGGGATGGAAAATGAAGAAGTTGTAGGCAAACACAAGCAGCGAGATGATGCTTGCGTTGATCAGCGCAAGTCCAAGCTCCTTGACAATCTGCGACAATGACTTCCTAAGGTCGAGCGAGCCGTTGGCAAGTCCCTGTACAACGATTGCCGACGATTGGATTCCCACGTTTCCGCCAGTGCCGCCAATAAGCGGGATGAAAAGCGCGATGGCGGGATTGTTGGCAAAATTGCCCTCGAAATTGCCGAGAATCCAAGAGTTCGACAGTCCGCCTATCATTCCGATGATCAGCCACGGCAGGCGTGCTTTTGCCTGGTCGAGAATCTTGTCGTCGGTCTCCACGTCGGTGGAAAGACCGGAAGCCAACTGATAGTCGCGCTCGGTCTGCTCACGGGCCTCGTCCATCACGTCGTCGAAGGTGATGCGTCCCACAAGACGTCCGATGCCGTCGACAACCGGCATAACCGCCAAGTCGTATTTCTCAAACGTGAGCACCACGTCGTCGAGCGGCTCGTCGGCCTTCACGGAGTAGGGGTCGGGCTCCATCACATGTTTTATCTTTGATGCCGAAGGGTTGGTTATCAGTGTTTTCAACGGCAGGATGCCTTTCAGTTTGCGGTCGTCATCGACAACATAGACATAGAAAATCTCATCCATGTCTTCTGCCTGCTCACGCATCCGCTTCACGCATTCCGGCATACTCCAGTTCTCGTTGACCACAATCATCTCCGTACCCATCAGAGAGCCGGCGGTGTCCTCAGGATATTTCAGCAGGTCGATAATCGAGCCTGCCTGCTCAACGTCGTCGACATGCGACAACACTTCCTCCTGGTCTTCTTTGTCAAGTTCCTGGATAAGGTCGACAGCATCGTCGGTGTCAAGGTGCTCCACGAATTGCTTGGCAATGTCCTTGTTGGGCATATTCTCAAGCAGGCGGTGGCGGTCGTCCTCATCAAGTTCCATCAAGGTGTCGGCGGCAGCGTCACTGTCAAGGTGCGACACCACATACTCCGCCTCCTCAAGGTCCATCTTCTGTATAAGTTCGGCAATGTCGGCAGGGTGCAGCTCCTTGAGTTCTGCCATCACCTGCGTCTCGTTGTTTTCCTGTATGAGATGTCTGAGTTCATCCAAAAATTCCTCTGAAAATTCTCTCATGCCGTTCTACTCGTTTAAAAGGTTCGTAAGTCTTACAAATTCAGCCACCGACAGCTGTTCCGGACGCTTGTTGAAAATCTCTTCCTGCAGCACTTCCGGACGGCGTGCCATTGAGCGCAACGAATTGCGCAGCGTCTTGCGGCGCTGTCCGAACGATGTCTTGACCACCGCTTTCAGCCGCTTTTCATCGCAGTCGAGAGTCTTTACACCGTTGCGGTGCAGACGGATTACGCCCGACTTCACCTTTGGCGGCGGATTGAACACATGCTCATCGACGGTAAACAAATATTCGATGTCGTACCACGCCTGCAGAAGCACCGACAGGATGCCGTAGGTCTTCGACCCCGGCTTGGCGGCTATGCGCTCTGCCACCTCTTTCTGCAGCATTCCGCTGCAGCACGTGATGCGGTCGCGCCAGTCGAGCACCTTAAAGAATATCTGCGACGAGATATTGTATGGATAATTGCCTATCACACAGAAGTCGCCTTCAAACATCGAGCCGAGGTCGAGCTCCAGGAAGTCCTCGCCGATGATGCGCCCGTCAAGTTGCGGAAAGTTGTGCTCCAGATACTCGACCGACTCACGGTCGAGTTCCACTACAGTCACATCATGTCCGCGTTCGAGCAGGAACTGCGTAAGCACGCCCATCCCCGGTCCCACTTCGAGCACCGGCATTCCTCGATAATCGTCGAGCGTGGCAGCTATACGGTCTGCCACGTGAAGGTCGGTCAGAAAATGCTGCCCGAGAAATTTCTTTGGTTTTACTTTCTGCATAATTGAGCAATTGCTATTCGGTTATACAATGCCTTGCAAAATTACAAAAAATCCTCCGAAAATCCGGTGTTTGCAAGAAATTCCTACCACGTTTGGCGCGAACCGCCTCATAAATCAATCGAGGGTATTGGCAGACGGACGTGGCTGTAGATGTCGGCGCAATGCGCAATTTTATCATTTGTGCTGGCCAAGAGATTGATTGTCAAAAACAACGCATATATGTTGTGTAACATATCTTATTTGTTTTACGTATTCAAAAGATTGCTTAATTTAGCAAAAAATAAGTAACTCTATGAGGCTGCAGAAAATATCCATTTTTTACCTTGTTGCCTTTTTCGCTTTGCTGTCTTCAATAGGCAATATTTGGTCTGGCGAAAACTCTCTCGACCTATACGACAGCCACGCCCGCTTCTACGACTCTATGATCGGCAGGACAACATCCCAAGACCCCCTTGCTGAAAGATATTATGAAATGAGTCCATATTTATGGTGCGCCGCCAACCCGATAAAAATCGGAGATAAAAATGGAATGTATTTAAAGGGTATTGATGGAAACCCTGTGTTTTTTGATAAGAAAAAAGGATGGACATCAAATGCCACCCCAAGTATCGCTAAAATTGGTGGCGCTATGATGAGAACCAAACAAGGAAAGAAAATTTTATCCCGAATGATGAAAACTGACTATCCAATCACCCTGCTTATCGACAGGACTTCTACTAGTAATAGAATGGGCGAAATTACCGCAGGAGAGACTTATTCAGATTACACATTTGATGACAACGCAAAGGCTCAAGATTTTAAAGAAGTGGTTATTGTAATTTATGAGAAAGTTATAAAAGACAACATGCAAAATGAAGAATTTTACAGAGATTCTGGCTTTTCAACATCGGATATAATTGGTACTGTAGCAGCACATGAGGGTGAGCACGGGACAAACAAAAAGGCCAATAGTGGTTTTGTGTCATAGGAAGAAGCCGAGACTAAAGCTCTCAATAGTGAGAAGAAAGCTATAGATGATTTGAAAAAACGAAATAAAAAGGCATCAAGATGAAATTATTTTTTGTTTTACTATTTACAGTTGCGTGCAACTTTTATTTTGAAGCAGCAACCAAAGAAACGCTTGAAATTTTTGATATTATTTCATCATTGGAATATAGCCACTCTTATCCTTTAACTTATAAAGATGTAGAGCCAGTCACAGGTGACACAACTTGTTTGATTATTTCTGATGGAGCTGAATTTTTAGCAACTCCACAAAATCAACGTTTTTGGATTCGTGATTTAAAGACTGGAAAATATTGGAAAAAGGATAATCATGATTTTGATTTGAACTTTGGGCTTTATTCAGCATGTAATAGAAGAATATCACATGGAAGGACATATATTATTGTAATTTACAAAGGCGTTATTACGGTGTATGATTGGCATGATAGTATGGTTTTTGTGTCTATTGATAAAATTTTAAAAGAATTAAAGTATTCTCCTTTAGATAGATTGAAAACTTTAGAAAATGTCTTAAATGCCAAAATATCCACTCATATTTTTGAACAACCATTAATACAGAAAAAAATAAATCTGCGTTAAAATATTAAATATGACCACTTCTGTTTCATACAACATTCTGAATCTGCCCAGTGAGGTGAAGTTCGACGACGGACACATCGTCCGCTACACCTACGATGCCGCTGGCACGAAGCTCAAAGTGGAGTATCTGCTGGGGTACATACGAGTTATGGACGACTGGAATACCGACAGACAGCCGGGAAAGGATGTGGGAGGAATTAAAGGTATAAACGGGATATCCGCCAAAGGCTTCGGTGGTATTGGAGACCTCGTTTCACCACCGGGTTCTGGCATGAAAGAGCCTATAACGCAGATGACGTTGCAATACAGTGCCGGCCATGTGTACCGCAACGGGAGGCTTGAGCGAGTGGACAACCCCTATGGATATTGGGCAGACGGCTCGTTCCATTACCACATCACCGACTACCAGGGCAACATCCGCGCCGTAATCGACGAAGACGGCACGTTGGAGGAAGTCAACAACTATTATCCTTACGGTGGGTTGATGGGCGCGGGTGCCATGGGCGTGCAACCATTGAAATACGGAGCGAAAGAGCTCGACCGCGAGAACGGTCTCGACCTCTACGACAGCCACGCCCGCTTCTACGACTCTATGATCGGCCGGACAACATCCCAAGACCCCCTTGCTGAAAAATACAGCGGTGTCAGTCCTTACCTCTGGTGCGCAGCCAACCCAATACGAAATATAGATGAAGGTGGCGACAGTATTGCTGTGCTATATTTCCATGGGTTAGTGGGGCACTTGGCTTTACTAATCCAAAACGATGATGGGAAATGGGCTTATTATTCCATGAATGGGGATTATAAATACAAAAATACTCACGGCAAAAAAGGCGGAAAACCATATCATGATATTGGAGAACAAACATTTAACAGCCCTTCTGATTTTCTAAATAGCGATTATAATAGAGAGGGAACCGATAAAGAAGTACAGCAAGACAACATTAATAATTATGGATATAAAGAAGCATTTGTGATTCCAACAACACGAAAGCAAGATAAAGAAATTAGGAAAAAATTCCTACAAGAAACTTGTCAATCATATAATTTAGTAAACAGACAATGTGCGCAAGTTGTTCAAAGAGCTCTAGAAGCAGGAGGTATTAAAACAACAAAATTGGAATATTTGTATTTTGATGATTCTACCCATACAGAAGCGGTCCCATATATACCGTTAAGCACATTTAGCGCAATTCGAAATAATTATCTAAATGGAAAAATCTTTAAGAGAAAAATAAAATGAAAACAAAAATAATCACATATTTTATACTGTTTTGGTTCGCTTCCCAAGCTGTGTTCATGTTCTATTGGCCTTTGTACTTATACTGTCAAAATGGTTTAAAGTTTTATGAAATGTTGGCTTTAGGCTGTATCATATTGCTCGCTTCTATTTTTATCATAGTAAATAATAACATAATCAAAAAAATAGCGACTTGCTTATTGTGGGTCTATTCTATAGCTTTTGCAATTATTGGCACATTAGGCAATTTGGTCGCCAGTCCAAAACCAATGCTCGCATTGGTGTCAACAGTTATCATGATTGTGAATATAGCTTTGTTAATAGTCAATTATTTCCTCGTTTTAAATGAAAACCAACATTGAATAATTATAACAAGCGACTTTAACAAGGAATGCCTAAATGCTCACAGCAAAGCCAAGCAGGCAGATCCCAGATTTGTTGAGCCGGATATTTCAGTTGACAAAAATACTGGAATTTTTTACATTAACGATAAAGAAAAAGAAAGTGTATTGAAATGAAATCATTACCATATATTGTAATCGTCTATATGTTAGCACAGTCCTCTTGTACCCCGAAATTATTAAAAGAATATGCTGGATCGCCTCGTACCTTTTACGAAAAAGATACAGCAGAATTGAAATTAGATATTGACAGTGTGAAACAATATAGCCGTGGATTAAGTTTTTTGGGGTCAAGAACAATGAAAAATATTGTATTTTCATTGATAATGAAAAGTGTGGCCAAAACTTTAATAAAAGCCGATTTTATGGAATAGTGAGCGCTGTTCGGCGTGTTCATTTAAGCCCTATTGGTTATGGACATTATAAATATTATATGGTTTTCGGAGAAGACACAATTCCTGTAGATTTAAATATACAGTATTATGTTTGCCTAAAACAAAAATGATTGAATCAAACAAAAAGATAATTTTCAATATGGAGGGTTTAACGATGATTGGTATAAAAAATAATAACGGCTTTTTCAGAATTTCAGTAGCTGTTATAATGCTGTTAAGCACTTTAGGGCTTATTAGGTTGAGTGCTCAATCCCATGATACCGTAGACAGTTATAGCGAGACATTTTATGCTTTCTATGGCTTTTTCCCATATGAATTCTACTTTAGTGACAATAGAGCAAGGAGGTTAACCGTTAACTTTTATGGGAAAAACCGCTTAGTTATCGAGAACAATTCGTATGTGTTAGGCATAAAAATTGTGCGAGATAAAGATAGAGGTCTGTTCCCTTTTCGTGACACAATTTATTTTCATGTGATTGACCCTCCACAAAAAGAATTGAGTGTACGCCACAGGCAGATAATAGTTGACAGCGTTACTTCGACAAGGCATATTACTGCCTCTCAAACAGTCCCACCATACAGAGATATAAAATTTGAAGACACCAATATGGTTTTCCCGTTATTGCAAAAATCTGACACAATTTTTGTCAGCAGGAATAATCGACATTTGAGGATAAGAGATTTTGAATTTTCTGTTTACCAATACGTTACTCTGCCTAATGGAGAAGCATTAAAACAGGAGTCTGTGAAATTTCCTCCACAAGAAAGAATGCGTCCCATCATATATAAAAAGTTTTTAAAATGGGTCGAAGAAGAAAAAAGCAAGGACGATGGCTTAGTCCCTGATGAAACCATTCTGAAAATAATAGACAAATATTATGATTGGGATGCTAAATAACAGCATAAACGAGAGAATGACATTTCATAGGCAAATTCACGAATAGCTTTTGATTTATACGAAATGATTAGCAATCGACGAATAGGCGTCGAGGAAAAATCAACAATAAATACTGGATTCTTGGAATGGCAACTCTGTGTGGCGGCAAAATTTGCCAAATCCCAAAAACGACAAGCAGTATGTTGTTTTTTCAGGAGGCGAGAGCTCGGATTATTTCATGTTGTAGGTGAGCGATAGCACTGAGAATTCCGTGCGGCGGTTAATCTGGTCGGCTGCTTGCTGGTCTTCCTCGGAAAGTGTTTTTATAAACTCTTCGGTCAGTATGTCGCCCTCTTTGAACTGCGGATACAGGCGAGCGATGCGTTTGGTCACCGTCTTTGGACGCGACTTGCCGTAGCCGTGCGGCTGCAACCGGTCGCGGCTGATGCCGTTCTCGACAAGGTAGTCAACCACCGATTTTGCCCGTCGTTCCGACAGGTTGATATTGTAGGCGTCTGAGCCCCATCGGTCAGTGTGAGAAGCCATTTCGATTGTCACGTTGGGATTGTCGTGCAGCACGGCAATCAGCTCGTTGAGAGCCGTTTTCGACTCCGGCCTCAGGTCGGCCTTGTCGTAGTCGTAGAATATGTTTTCAACCACCGATGGTTTGCTGATTGACGGCAGAATGAACTCCACCCAATAATTCGCGTCTTCCATAGTAGAGTCGGAAGCGAATTCCTGTTTTTGGTTCAAGTAGCCCTTCGCGCCGGCGAGCATCACGTATTTTACGCCTCGCTGCAGCGCGAACGAGAACGATCCGTCGTCGCGCGCCACTTCCTTCTGATTCGACCCGTCGTTTCCGACGATGCGTATTATTGCATTCTTCACCGGCTCCTCGTCTTTGTCCATCACCAATCCCTCGATGGTGATTCTCACGGGGTCGTATTCGAAACTGTAGATGTGGTCGTAGCCACGCGCGTCGCCGCGGTTGGAGCTGAAAAAGCCATCCTCTCCCTTCCCGAAAGTGATTCCGAAATCATCGCCGGCGGAGTTGATTGGGAAGCCCATATTCTCCACTTTCCATCGCAGGTCGGCAGGGTCGCCGACAGCCGTGGCACGGAAAATGTCGAGACCGCCCATCCCCGGATGTCCGTCGGACGAGAAATATAGAGAGCCGTCGGAACGCACATACGGGAAATCGTCGTTGCCCTCAGTGTTGATGTCGGGGCCGAGGTTGACGAGCGAACCTTGTCTTTCCTTCAGCGATATGCGCCAAATGTCCTTGCCTCCGTATCCGCCTGGCATGTCGCTGACGAAGTAGAGATATTCGCCGTCGGGCGACACCGCCGGATGTCCGAATGTAGACAGCGTGTCGGCTGTAATCTCAAATTTTACAGGGGCACTCCATTTTGCGTCGGAGCGTGTCGATGTGTATATCTCCACCGATGTCGGAGCGTTGAGCTCGCGTCGCGCTTTGGTGAGATACATTGTCTGTGCGTCGGGCGAGAATGCAACGATGCCCTCGTCAAATTCCGTGTTGAGTTCGCCCTCAACCGGCTCCGGACGTTCCCATTCGCCTTTCTCGTTCTTTTTGGAGAAAAACACGTCGGCATTCTTCATTCCAGTGATTTCACTTTTCTTGTCGCCGGTAGCCTTTTCGGTAGTCGATGTGTAATAAATCTGGTCGCAGTCAGCTCCGAGATACATAGGGCAGAAGTCGGCGCGGCGCGAGTTGAAAAGTTTGGCTTGTTTAACCACATAGCGCGACCCGCGGGCGCGTATCTCCTGGGCTGTGCGGCATCCCTCCGCGCAGTTGATGGCAAGGGAGTCGTCGGGGCAGAATTCAAGATATTTGTCATACGACCGCAGAGCGGCGGTATATTTGCCGTCGGCATGTAGAGCCTGAGCCAGCATAAAGTGGGTCGTGCTGTCGGGATATTCGTAGCGCAGCGCGTTTTGGAAAGCCGCCGATGCGCGCGCCGACATGTTGAGCAGCCTGTAGCAACGTCCCATCTTGAACGCCACTTCTCCGCGTTGCGGACGCTCCTCCTTTTTCCGCAGTTTGTTGTAAACCTTTTTGTAAGTCACCGACGCGTCGTAGTACTCTCCCCGTTGAAACTGAGCGTCGGCTTCGGAAAGTTTGGGCGTGCGGCAGCCGGCAGCGACGGCTGTCAGCAGCAGACACACGATGATATATACGGCTTTCTTCATAATTAAAGTAACGTTTGCGCCCTCTGTTTTATTGCTTTTTCAGAGAGAAACTGATATGATTGCGCGAATAATTGAGTAACTTTGGTGGATAAAAACTCCAATATTGAGAAGATGAAGATACTGCATACAGCCGATTGGCATTTAGGACAGTCGCTCTATGGCTTTGACCGCCTCGACGAGCAACGCCGGTTTCTTGGGCAATTGTGCGAAGTGGTGGCGGAGGAACGTCCAGACGCGATGGTCGTGGCTGGCGACGTGTTCGACATATCAATGCCGTCGGCAGCGGCTCAGCGCGTCTATGCCGAAGGGCTGCTCGCAATCCATGCCGCCGTCCCCGAGATGGTCATAGTCATTGTTGCCGGCAATCACGACAGCGCCTCGCGTCTTGAGATATACCGCAACCTTTGGCGGTCGCACAACGTGTTTGTCATCGGCACTTTGCGCCGTCTTGCAGACAATAGCGCCGACTATTCAGCGCATGTCGTCCCCGTGCCTGGCAAAGGCTATATAGCCGCAGTGCCCTATGTCTATCCCCACAATTTCCCGCCAGCCGACGGCGACCGCCAGCAAGCGTTTTTTCGAGGCTTGGAGAAGACTGTGGGTGAAATGAATGCCGATGGGCTGCCAACTGTGCTGGCAGCCCATCTGGCGGCGCTTGGGTGCGACCTGACGGGACACCGCCGCATGCAGAATGACTCGCTCGGCACGGTCGATTATGTTGAGCTTCCGACGCTCGGCACCGCATACGATTATATTGCATTGGGACATATCCACCATCCCCAAACGCTGCGTGGAAGCGACGGCAGGGCTGCTTACAGCGGTTCGCCGATTGCTGTGGGGTTTGACGAGCGTTATCAGCACGGAGTTGTGATAGTTGACCTCGAGAAAGGCAAGCCTGTGGAGGCGCGCGCAATTGGCATCAATGACCCGCGTCCGCTTGTCACGCTTCCAAGCCAGCCTGCGGCTTTCGACGACGCACTTGCCGCCGCGCGTGAGTTTCCTGCCGACAGAAAGGCGTATATACGGTTGAACGTGTTGCTCGACAAGCCGCTCCCGTCCGACTACAACGAGCAGGTGGCGAAGGCACTCGAAGGCAAGGCGTGCCGCTACTGCACAATCAACGTCACCGACCGCCGCCGGTCGGCGCGCGCCAATGCTTTGCCCGATGTCACACCGGAACAGCTGCGTCAGATGACCGTAGGAGAAGTGGCGGCGCGCTTTTTCGCCGCCAAAGGGATTCCGGAGAAAGAGTCGGCAGACTATCTGGCTATGATTTCGGGAATTGAAAAAGAAATAGAGGAGGAGAACGCACTATGAAACTGAAACGCATCACGATACACAACATAGCGTCGATTGCCGACGCGGAAATCGACTTTGTCGCCTCTCCGCTTGCCGACACTCCGCTGTTTCTGATTGCCGGACCTACAGGCGCCGGCAAGAGCATTATCCTCGACTCCGTGTGTCTTGCTCTCTACGCGCGTGCTCCGAGGCTGACAAGATTCAAAACAGATGAGAAATATGAGGATTCGACACTCGTCGGTGTTGAAAAGGAAGACGACCGCAATGTGGGAGTGGACGCCAACAGGCAGCTGATGCGCCGCTCCACGGTGGAATGCTTTGCCAGACTGCTGCTTGAGGGCAACGATGGCAACGACTATGAGGCGCAGTGGCATCTACATCGGTCGCGAAACAAAGCCACCGGCAAATTCCAGAAAGAGGAACGGACTCTGACTCTTCTGAAAACCGGTGAGACGTGGACAAAGAAGGCCGATTTCGAAGGCAAGGTGCAGGAGGTGGTCGGAATGAAATATGAGCAGTTCTGCCGCACCTCGCTGCTCGCACAGGGCGAGTTCACCCGGTTTCTGCAAAGTAAAAGTGATGAGAAGGCGGAGATTCTTGAGCGTCTGACGGGTATCGACATCTATTCTGCTGTGGGGCGGAAGATCGCGGAGCATGCCAAAGCGGCATCCGACGCCTATGACCGTTGCTGTCAGGCTGTCGCCGGCATCAGTCTGCTCTCCGACGAGGAAAAGGCAGCCGTGGCAGAGGCAATCGACGTGCGGAAAAAACGCATTGAAGAGGTTAAGGCGGAGGCTGATGCCGCCGATGCGAAGCGTAAATGGATTGCCGACAATGCAACGTTTGAAGCGCAATGCGTGGAGGCGCGCCGTCGGGCTGACAATCTCAAAAAAGCGATGGAATCGGATGAGTTCAAGCAGCGCCGGCAGCTTGTCGCCGACTACGACCGCTCGGCTTCAGCGCGCGTCTATCTCAGCCAGCGCGACAAGGCGCGTGCCGACGCGGCGGCATTGAAGAAGGAGTTGCCCGGACTTGAGCGCAGTCTTGAAGACGCGGATGGCAAGGGAAAAGCCCTTGAGGACGACATCTGTTTGACCAACAAGGCTCTGGACGTTGCTACAAAGAGGCTGGTGGCGATAGACAAACCTGCGCTAGACTGCCGGCTGAAAAAGCTCAACGATGCGCGGGTGCTTGTTTCCGGACTTGACGGACAGCGCAAGCTTATCGACACCCATGCGGAAACGATTGCGGAAAGCCGCAAAAAACTGAAAGCCGCCCAAGAGAGGATATCGGTGGAAAAGGCTGAATATGACTCTGCCGACACGGATTTCCGCGACTGCTCGGCACTGTACGCACAGATGGAGATGTCGGTTGGCAACGCTGCCAAAGAATTGAGAAGCAAACTTGTTGTTGGAGCGGAGTGCCCCGTGTGCGGACAGCGCGTAGGGCAGCTGCTTGCCGACGAGCATTTCCAGTCGGTGCTGGAGCCGGTGAGAGTGCGCAAGGTCAATGCAGAGGAACGCCTGCGCAAGGCTGCCACCACCCTTGCTGTGACACAAAAGGAGGTGGCGCAGCAAAGTGGGGAAATCGACAGAACGACAAAGAAATTGGAGAAGGCGAGAGCGGACTATGCGTCGATGGTGGAAAAAGCGTCGACGGCATGCCGTGACGCGGAAACCTCTGTCGATATCGATGCCGTCAACAACGCTCTTGCGGTGGTTGCCGGGAAGTTGCGCGAGGCGGCGCAGGCACAGACGGAGTGCGACACTCAGCGCCGC
>OMDO01000260.1_pt1 | contig 40333 bp, 85 predicted proteins | sample 1674051 | NCBI WGS metagenome assembly OMDO01 (sample SAMEA103958138, study PRJEB25191) | human gut metagenome | biome: human-associated habitat [ENVO:00009003]; feature: intestine environment [ENVO:2100002]; material: feces | place: Germany | collected 2013/2015 | reverse complement strand
AAAGCATAAATATATAAAAAAGTATAATAACTTCGTAAATGGTCTAACGCCCATTTACTCCGTAAAAAATTTAATTGATTGTTATTGGTTGGTTTAGATACATGGTGTTTTTGATTGATGATTTCATTTGGGTACATGTATGATGTACCTATATTATTATTCTCCACTAGACTAATCATTTATTAACTGTTCCAAATTAACATACTTCTCTTTGTAAATATCATCTATAAAGAATACTGGTAGCTTGTCATGGTACATTTCATAAATTTCTTTACCTGATATGCTTATCCAAAAATTACTTTCTATTTGCCTTTGTTCCTGCAATACTTCAATCTCTTTCTGATATTTAATATTTTTAATTATCCCTCCAATTTTTCCACAGATAGTACAATAGCTGCTTAATGATGTATGAATACGTTCTTTTTCTTCTTGAGTAAATGCATTACTTTTAAAATTCCATTTATTTTGAATTAGACATTCTTCATAATGGTGTTTGTGTTTTGATTTGCGGTTACTCTTGGAGATGTTGCTTTCTTTCTGCTTAAGATATTTTGTGATATCAATTTTTGTTTTGCTGTCAATTAGTTTCATGCTAAATTCCTTTCTTTGAGCAAGTAATGGAATAGAAGTAGAACATTGCTCAATAATATATTCTCTGTTTATTTCTTATTTTTGGCATAAAATAAGACAGACGAAATCAATCATCTGTCTTTGGCATAATAACATTATTTATTCCATTAAACTTTTATAAAAATTAATTATATCTCTTAAATTATCAATGAAAGCAGAAATATCTACAAAATAATTTGGATAAGCTAATTTTAATGTTTCAAACGAAGTTGCGGATACTAAAACCGCATCAAGATTAGATTCTTTTTCAACAGTATCATATATTTTGGTAGCAACTTCGATTTGTGAAGAATTAAAACTTCTGACTCTAACATTTTTTTTACTATAATTGAGAATCAAAAGATAATATAAATTTTTACCTTTAATTTTTAATTCACTTGTATAATTAATAGTAACATTTATTGCACTTAAAGTAGAAAGAATGTTATGTTTTTTATCTAATTGTTCTATTTCTACTATCAACTCATCTGCCCATTGCGATGTATTTGGGCAAAGTGGCATTTTTTCTTGTGCGGCAAAAACTGAAGACACAAGAGTAAAAAATCTAAGTATTTCATCATTCCCTTGGCTCGCCTTAAGGTTGCTCTTAGTATAAATTCCCATCATTTCAACAGCAGTAGCCCATATATGTTGTAACCTTGTACGAAATTGAATTTCTATGAGCATATTTTTATTATATGTTTCTTTGCTATCACTACAAAATTTATATACCATATGATAAGACCTGTATCCTGATTCTTTGGGGCATTTAATATAATCATACTCTTTTTTTAAAATATGACGTATACTAGAAGTTTTATATTTATCAACTGCTTTATATACATCGTCAATAGAATCTACAATTACACGACAACCACCTAAATCTTGCATTCTATATAATTCCATTACATGATCCTTATTTCTATTAAGTTTATTTATAATTGAATCTAGCCTTTTTAATCTTTGAACAACAATAGCATTTGGATTGTTCCTACGCAAATTACTACATATGATTTGTAATGGATAAGCATGTGAAGCCCTCCAATTATTGATTACTTCTAAAGCGGCATCTTTTTCCTTGGCAGTTGAATTAGGATTTACAAAATTTCTACCAGCTTTATTTATCTGACTTCCTGTATATTTTGGTACTTCCCATTTTTCTTTTGATGTATTATCCATAGAATCAAATTCCTTCAATATTTTTTCTATAATTATATCACAATTGTCTTTGTAATTCATTGATTATTTTTTATATCCTTTCATAATAGTATATTCTATGTTTAGTAATGTAATTTGTATATAGTTTTGAGTACCACCCCACATATTATTATGGTTATATTTGTTCTGAGAGAGAAATAAGAGAGTTTTATGTTTAGGAAAGGATTTTATCATTGGAGGTATTTTGAAATGAATTTGAGTCGATTTCGTGAGATTTAAGCTAGAGATTGGGGTATGAGATTGAGAGGATATATTGGTAGTGAGGTTAATATGGATGATATGATTTGGAATTTTTCACTGGGGAAATGCTTATCGGTGAAAGTGCTTATAAATAAGGAAAATTTTAGATTTGTGGATGTTTTTTGGCGAAATGGGAGTTTGATTTTTGGGTTGTGAAGTGACTGAAATACTTGATTTTGGTGGGTTTTGACGATATGAGGTACGATAAAGGGTAGATTTTGTCTGAATGGCAGATTTACCTTATTTTTATGGGATTTCTGATAATTAAGAGGAGGCAAATTTTTAGAGTTGGTGTATAGAACAACCTGCTATGTACAATCTGATAAAATATAACTAATTTTTTAGTTTTTGCCACCCCCGAATACATGTTTTGTTACGGTTTTTCTACATTTTTCCGTGGGATTGATAATAGAATAAATGTTCGATAAAATCAGATCTGGACTATTAGAGCAGAATATATTCGAACATATGTTTGTATTATAATTTTATCGTATTTTTGAAAAATTTATTATTGACAATCACAATAAATGGTGATAATATAATAGATGTCAAGAGGTTGACAGACATAAAATAGCAACTTAAAAACAATAAAACAACTTATTGACAATCACAATTCATTGTGATAAGATGTAACCAAGTTAAGAGATACGAACCACACAACAAACGGTTAAGGCATTGCAAACTCCGATAGTTACCAATTCAATCTCAAAACTTACTTGACAAGGAAAAGTCATTAAAACCCCTACACCATGCTAGAAAGTAGGTGATAACATGGTTAAAGGTTACATAGTACCCACTGGGTACATGGGCTATATTTCGGCAACGAATAGCTACCAACTATTCGCCACCGAACAAGATTATCTTGAATATATAGCCTAAAGAATCAATCGTGATAGATTGAACCCTCACAAAGTCTAGTCTATCACGATTCTTTCAAAAAATCCATACAAAAAGTTTGTACTTCTTTAAAAAGTACCTTTGTAAATAGGTAGCAAGTGTTACGGCACAAACTACACCATGAAACAAGTTACGGCTTGCGGATAACTATTTGCATTGAAAAACGGGACAAAAATAGATTGAGTCGAGTTCCCAACTCTCGACACTAAAACAAGCCTTCAATTAACCGTTGGGCGGTCTGATAGGGTTCTATCTGAAAATGGTAGACGTGATTCATTCACAACGGCGAAAAGGGTTTACTACATAACTTTGTAGTAATTAAATTGTCATATTGAAGTCTGTATCTATATCCATTCAGAGCTAGAGGGGCACATGCTTAAAACTAAGGTGTCAGTGCGTGAAAAGATTAGCGCATAATCTGAAAAAGATTAATTTGAATGGGGTGTACGAAAGTACAACGGTGTGAGGCGCACCAGGTAAGGTGAGGAGGACGTTATAAAGCTACCAATCTGCAAAGATTGACAGTTCCAAGTCTGTTAAAAGCTGAGGATAACAACGTACACAATAAAAAATACATAGCACCGATTGCGTCAAGTCGGAGAAAGAGGATATTATGAGTAAAACAACAAACAACGCTAAAGTTGACTTTTTCCAGTCAGCACGCACATTATCAACACGGACTTCTGAATTTTTCCGTTGCATTATCAAAAAAGCCGAACTGAATACAATCTATGGCTCAAAAATTGATGCTAATAATAACAGTATTGCAGCCATTGACGATATGCTCGAAAAAGGTACTAACCTTGACGTAACAGTTGATGACCTCAATCGGATGCGTGCTAATTATGTAACCATTAATGAAGGCTTAAAAGTTGAGTGGGATAAGTTACTCAAAGAACAGGCTTCTTTTGAGTACAACGAACACGACAAAAAATTCCGCAAAGCTATGAAAGATGCTACATGCTTAGAAGATGTCAAGATAGCAGTGGCAAGCTTCTATAAAGCTTATAAACTTGATGTATCAGGTACAACGTTTGAAATAGCAGTTCTTGAGTCAATCGGTAAGAAGATTGACACGAAAACCGTTGTAAAGTCTAACGGCACAAAGGCTCTCAAGTATGACGTAACAAATGCGCTTAAAAACCTTTACGGTGTAGGCTTTGAGTGGATGGTAGAAGCAGGAACTATCAAACCTGCCGATATTCCTAGCGTATTAACTGACAAATACACAAAAAAATCTAAGAAAAACAACAAATAGTATGCAACCATAAAATGCATAGTTAGAGAGGGCAAGGCAAATACTTTGCCCTTTTTATAGTGTGCATTTTTAAAATTAAGGAGGGAATTGACATGTTAAAATTCAGAAAAAATGAAATCCATAAACTTGCAAACCAGATCACCTGCAACTCTGAGCTTTTCGGAGATGAAATTTGCTCCGTTACTTCTCAGCTAGTAACACTGTCAAACTCTGCAAATGAGTTTGGTTGTGCAATGGAAGGTAAAATCTTCGATTGTTGGGGTAGAACTGTAACTGTAACTGCTATACCTGATAAATTCAAGCATAGTTGGAGCTTCTAAAAAGGAGGATAAAATCATGGGGAAAGATAGAAGCATGGCAATTAAACATGCAAAAGCGAAAAAAGAAGCAATGAAAGAAGTGCTAAACAATCAAAACGACTTTGCACAAACTTCATGGGGACTTACTGACAATATGCGTAAATGGTTCAAGGAAAAACCATATGCATTGACATATGGAAAATAAAATGTTATTGCTAATCACAAAACATTGTGATAGAATGGAGGTGCATAAAATGGAGGTGAAATAATGATAGTTTATTATAAATTAGCAAATGTTTTAAAAGAAAGAAACATGACTTGGAAAGATTTGCGTATGGCAGGATTGTCTCAAAACATGCCAACAAGATTTTCAAAGAATGAAAATATAAATTCTGACACTATCAACAAAGTCTGCGAATATCTCCAAGTCCAACCTTCAGAAATCATGGAATGGATTCCTGATGCAGAATATAACAAGGTAAACGAAGAAAAACAAGCCATAGAAGCTCAAATAGCTGAACTCCAAGCGAAACTAAAAACCATGTGAGGAGGACAAAATCATGACAATAGAGGAAATGCGTCAAAGCATGACAGAGGCAAACGTATATTCAAAAGCAGATATAGATGCAATCTGCGAACTTGAAAAGCAGTATAGAGAAGAATGCCAGGAGATAGCCGAACAATGCGAAGCTGAAGGTTATCCATCCAACGGAAGTAACTATGAACTCCGTTGTTCAGAAGCTCGTAAATACTATGACGAGCAAATAGAAATCATTGATGCAAATTATGAAATGTAACAATGCGTCAAATACACCCAACACCAAACAAAGCACCCAATTTCCGGGTGCTATTTTTATACCCAAAAAACAAACAATAAGGAGGAATTATTATGTATCAGTACACAAACAAAAACGGAGAAACTTTTGGGATCACACATACGGAGAGTAGCACAATGGCTTATATCAATGGTTTATATGTCGCACAGGCAGAAACAGACAGAGAACTTGAGGAAGTTCTTGACCATTTCTCACACACAGATATCAAGAAAACGCTTGATTATACAGGAATTACGAGAGAAGAAAAGACTGCCGATTAAGACAGTCTATCTTCCAAATACTTTCTTTAATTCAGAACGAAAAGCAGTATTATCAAAAACATCTACATCGTTTTCGATAATGCCTAATTCTTGTAATACTTTACAAGTAGTACGAATAGAAGCAAAGCGATCAAAGTCACTGATAGTACGCAAAAGTTTTATAACTTCTGCAACTGTAATTGTGTCGTTCATATCTTTTTTGATTGCACCATGAAATGCAAACTCAAAATTAATATCTTCACATTTACAAGCTTCTTCAGAAGCTAAAGCTAATTTTGAAATCAATTCGCTTGTTTTAATTTTATCCATAATAAAAGCCTCCTTTGTAAAATAATTATACAAGGGAGCACGTAATAAATCAAGGAGGAAATCGAACCATGAAAAACAAAATTACATATCTTATCATCACATCAGCACTCGTAATGAGTGCTTTTTTAATAGGCAAATCCACAGCACCAAAGCAGATTATAACTAAAACAGCTATCAATTCTATTCAGTTAGAAAAGGCAATTCCATTGTCGGATGTAGCATGTTGGTATGTAAAAGACGGATATATCACGGTTGAATTGAAAGATGTAACACGTCAACTTGACGACAAGGCAAATGCAAGTTATACGGATGTTTTGAAAGATATTCCGAACGAAACAATAACTTACAGAAATAACATGATTGATATATCAAAGGTAACTGATTTTACAGCAACGGAAAGTAAATTACAGATATACCTTGAAGATGGATCAGGATATTACTGGGAAAGATAATAAAAGAAGGGAGTGATAAATATGTCAGAAAAACAGAAAGCAACACACAATGCTTATTGCAATTATGAAGTCGCAAAGGCAAAATCACCGTCACGGATCATGTCGGTACGGACAGAAGTAACAAGAAAACCAAAGGGAATCAAAACAACAGGTGTTAGTCGTGCTATGCTTGCAAGACAGTTGGCTTCACTCTATTAATGTGGTACAATAAAAAGAAAACAGGAGGGAAACCATGAAAACAGTGACTTACACAGAAGCTCCAAATGGAGCACGTTATTTGTCTAACGAAGGCAAACAGATGGATATCATTGAACCGATCAGTAAGAAAGAATTTGAAGAGAAGTTTCCTGAATTCTCTACATATGGAATCTCATGGACAGAAACATTTCTTGAAAATGGCGTAATTCTTCTTAACTCAGAGTGGAACGGAGAACATTATTTCTCTAATGATAAAGAATATGCACCCGTTTATAATGAAATCGAAGAGGATGATACGGAAATCATCGGGTACTATGAAATTTAAAAGGCTGCCATTTCTGACAGCCACCGCACTTAGAATCATACCAAGCGAAAACTAGGTGCAAATATATAATAACATATTAAATCATTAAAGACAACTTACAATTTTTGTAGGCTGTCTTTTTTTATGCACGGAAAGGAGAATATAAATGCAAAACTTAGAGGATGGAGGTATAAGCAAATGATTATAGTGGCATCAAACGGTTACGAAGTAATCGACAACAGACCAGAAGCAGAAAACGCAGATTCACTTGCAAAACATTTTGAAAATCGTTATGCAAGAGAACAGAAAAGAAGACTTGCAAAGCAGTTACATAAAAACAAGCATCCATTCGCACAGAAATTATTATCTGCTTGCGGATTATTATAGAAGGGAGAATACAATCATGGATGAATTATCACGGAATCAGATATTAAAACGGAATTATTATGCGCTGTTATTAGCAGTAGCGAAAAGTGTATCAGCGAAAGATGCACTTATTGAAATGGGAATTAGTCCCGAACATGTGGACAAAGGAGGAAATGCAGATGAATAAATTCAAAGGATATTCAGTACCAGATGGATATATGGGTTATGTAAAAGGTAAATATCAGTTCTTTGAAACGGAAATGGCATATTACGATTATATGCTTACAGAGGAAGAGGTATGAATGAAGAACAAGTAAAAGAAATCAAACACAATCTTTGTGTGAATTGCGGTGACAGATGTTGTTGTCACGGAATGGAAAGTTGCAAAGATGCAAATGAATATATTGCGAAGGGAAGTGAAGTAAAATGAAATATATCACTTATGAAGAACCACTAAAAGGTAAAACATTTACAGAAAAGCAGATGCATGAAGTCTACAGAGACTTAGCAGACAAAACAGAATATCCCGATTTTGAATGTTGGAAAACAGATATGCTTAAATCTGGTGTATTTAAAGAAGTTTAGCAACTAAACGGCAAGCGAAAGCAAGCCGTTATTTTTATGCAAAAAAAATTAAAACAAGAAAGGTTAAAAAGGTAAAAATTATGTGCAAAATCAATGGAAAGAAATTAGGAGAATTACGGACAAAGGCAGGCGTATCACAGAAGGAACTTGCAAAAGAATTGGGAATGTCTGTGAGTACTGTTCAGAACTACGAGTATGGAAAAAGCGAACCGTCAACAGATATAGCAAATAGAATCTGCATGTTTCTTAAAATCAACCGTGGTGAAATCGAGATACACGATGTTGGATATGATTTTACTCATGGAGAAAGCAAGGTTGTAGGTGCTGCTAGAAAACGTTTAAAAGACAGAAGATATAGAAAACCAAGTCTGGTAAACGCATTTATTTTAGAAAATAAAAAGAAAAGTGAAGAAGAGGAATTAAGCGAAATTGAATCAAAATTAATACCAGGACAGTCAATTATAATTGCAGGAAAGAAATACATTCAAATTGATCCGACACTTATACATATTCCAACATGGCAGAGAGATACAGATTTTGCTACAGCAGAGGAAATTAGTATTAACTTTGACGAAAATCAGTTTGATCCGATTAAAGTGTACATTAAAAATGGAAAATTGTATGTTGCTGATGGTGCACATCGCTTAATTGCTTTTATTCTTAGAAATATCAGTATGAAAAAGCAGTTAATGATTCTTGTTGAAGTCCTCAATTGCGATGAAGAAGAAGCAAGAAAGGTATTTCTTGCACAGAAGAAAGGCAGAAAAACAATGTCAAACAATGACATGTATAGAGCTGCTGTTGAAGAAAATGAGCCTGATTATGTTGCATTTAGAAATATTTGCAAAGCAAATGACATTCAGATTCCATCAGATGAAGAGATTATTGATAATCCAATAGGATCATTAAATCCATCTTCAGTAATGCTTCGTATGGCAAAGAAGGAAAATGAACTGATGAATAAAATTGTTGCATTGATTAAAGACCTTAATTGGACTGGCTCAAGCAAGAATGCAATTACCCCACGTAATATAAAAGTTATTAAGAAACTTTATGCAAATAATAAAGGCATCAATGTTGAAGAGAAAATGTTACAGAATTGCAAAGGTGCTTCATTTTACGAGGCTAAAGTATTACCCGTAAAAAATGATGCAGAACTGTATGATATTCTTTCAACAGAAATCAGCAAGTAAACAGAGAATAAAAATATAGAAAGCGAGTGATTAATATGAAACATCGGTAAGAAAAATATCAGAAAAGCAAACCAAATACATATAACATATAAATACGAAGCTGGGATAGCGGCTATACGGTCACATTATAATAAGGAAAGGATTGGTTGATATGGGAAAGAGAAGATGGACAAATGATACACGGATTGTCAAGCCTATTCTTGAAGCGAACGGATATTTTGCTTTAAATAATGGGCATAATTGTAACGGAAGCCATACGAAATTTGTGAATGCAAACGGAGAAGTAATTAGTGTGCCGAAATCAATTAACAGGATGTTGTGGCAAAGAGAAGTACGGAAACACAGTATTGTCGGTGGTATGACTGTTATAGGCAAATTAAAAAGTTAGGAGTTGATTAGCATGAAATGGAAAGAGATTTTACGGAAAGATGGCTATGCATTACTACAAAGCGAAAGTGATACACAATATTGCGTAGCAAATGATTATGATCCAACGCAGCCTGAAGATCAACAGTGGAATTATGGAACATATTTCACTTATTGGAATGATACAAAACGAAAAGCCGATTGTTTACAGAATGCTCTGGATTGTTTTAGAAGCAAAACAGAAAGCAATTATGTTACAAAGGGACAGAAGTATCTTGAAATTTACAGAGAAGACTATAGCGAAGGCACATTCAATGAAATTTTACAGTCACTTGATTTAGATAACGACATGGTTGGAGACGCTTTTGGTTGTTATTGTATTGTGGATAAAGAGAGTTTAAGAAAGTGAGGAATAAATATGGGACAGTTCAGTTGGATATATTCAGATACAAATAAACAGCTTGTAGATAATAAGATAGCAGATACATATTTGCTTGTGCCAAAACCATTTCAAGAGAAATACGGAAAGGCAATTTATGAAGGCTGCTATGGTGGATACGGAAATTTCGGAAGATACGATGTATACGATTTGATTCCAGAATGGAACAAAGGAATGATTCCTGAAATCATTCGTAGAATTAAGAATGAAAATTGGCATTGTAGTACAAGTGAAAAAGATATTGCAAACTTGCAAGCATACTATGAAGGAAAAGAATTGGATTGTGAACTTCGTTGGCTTGGAATTGTAATGGCTTGTTACGATGAAGACAATGAAGCACTTGAATATTCAATCAAGATTACCACAAGAGAAATGGAATATGAAAAAGTTGCTCCATCATTGGGCGATCCGAATCAAGGTTGGGAAACATCTGATGATGACGAAGAAGAATGGTGGTAAAGGCAAGTAAATGGATATTTCATTAGGAAAGGTAGAGTGATATTATGCAGCATTTAAAAACGGAAAAGTGTATTATATGTGGAAGTACGGCAAAAATGTGGCATGGTTATGTGATTGCAAAAGACAAAATGGCTTTAGGTAATTATATAGATAAGAAAGTGATTGCTGGATTTTGTGATAAACATAGTGAAATATTATGCAGTGGACAAGATGGAAATTACGGTTGCTACAATTCTGAGTTGATGGGAAAATGTATTCCTTTATTCAACTCGTGAAATGCGTGTTTCTTTGGCTTTAGAAAGGAGTGTGTTACGTTATGAAAACAAAACCAACATTATATATTATAGACAAGTATAAAGATGGAACAAATGATTTGGAAGAGACAATTTCTTTCCAAATTCATGAAACAAATGAACAGTCTTTGTTGCCATATATGAATAAAAATTGTGATATATGGTTAGGGAGGCATAACAAAAGACGTGGGAAGTTAATTAAATTAGAACCATTACGGTTCGGAGATAAAGCAGAGTAAATTCGCATTTACTAAGGAAATGGAGGAAATTATGGATAGATACTTAGTTGTGTGGTTAAGAGAAGGCAGAGAGAATGTTGATGTCATTGATAATGCTATCACTCCGCATGAAGCAGCTAATAAGGTAAGAGAAGTGCATGTAAATGCTAACGTAGTAGCAGTAGGCATTATGTTAGACAACGAACAGTGGAATTACTTGTAGTAGTTGAAACTAAGATTTCTTAGTATGATTGGAGGTAAATAAGATGTTTAAAGTTGGCGATTTAGTATATGTATCTAATCCAGATACAGAATACGAAAAGGAATATGGAGAGAGAACACATAGAAGCTTCTTTGGTACAGTAACAGATGTTACAGAATATACAGATGAAATTTGTGTAGAAGTGAAATTCCCTGCAACACCAAACGGATGTGCAATGGAATGGAGTTATGATGCAAATGAATTGTCACTTGCAAAGGAACTTAAAGATATGACTATTGAGGAGTTGAGCAATAAATTCAACCTTCAGATTTTTGCAGAGTATCTGTAATGTTTAGCAACTAAACAAAATAATGCAACCGTAAAGGCAGTTAGGAGAATAATCTACTAGCTGCCTATTTTATTACAAGAAAGCGAGGAAATGAATTATGGAAATTGTAATCAGAAACATTACAAAAGATACAATGGTTGACTTTAATAATGACCATGTAATCACATTACCTATGGATGAAGAGAAATTACGGAATATGTTAGGCAATGACGAATGGATTATTATTGATACACCTGTTGGAGATGAATTTACGAATATTGAAAAGTTAAATGCATTGTTAAATGAAACTGATGAAGATAATTTGCGAATTTTAACAAAGGCTTTTTTACTCAATGAAATAATGGAAAGTGGATTTGATAATTTCTCAATTGTTGATTTTGATGCAGAAACTTCGCAGTATAACGGAGGCAATGGAGTCATAGCTGATGAAGAATGGTATGGAAGAGTACTTCATGATTTGGGATATATAAATTTCCCATTCGCATATACAGAAGATATGGAAGACTATGTAAAATGGGAACAACTTTGGTATACAGCGAATAGTGATGGTTGGTGCAATGTTAGATATAACGGAAATACATATCTTGTAAAAAGGTGGTGTTCATAATGTTAAATATCAAATGGGATAACGGAGTTACAGGATATTTAAGCAGAAGCGAAACGGAAGTGTGTGAAAAGATTGATAGAGAAATCAGTGCTATCAATGCAGTAAGCAAAACGGAAATATCTGTAGTAATCAGTATTGAAGGTGGTAATCAATTCCACATAAAAAGAGATACTGGTTCGTTAATTGGATATATGAACGCAGAACAGTGTTGGTATGCATTGAAGGGAATTATGACAAGTTTGTTATATATGGAAAGGCAGGTTGATTAGTATGAGTAAACAGAAAATCACAAAGAAATTTCTTAAAGAGAATTATCATATTATAAATGTTGGAAACGGAAATCTTCAGAATTTATTACAGTTTGAAAATGCAGATTATTATTGTACAAGAACTGAAGGTTGGGCGTGTGATGCCTATATATTTGGGGACTATGCAATTTTAGATGGTTATGATTGTATAGGTAAAACGGTATCATATGACATTATGAAAAAATATAACGACAAGGCAAAAGAAATTTTCAATAAGTACAATTATTCTGGTTCTAAATATTGGACTTATAATCGCATGATTTCTACATACAGAAAAATGATTCAGAAATTTATCAAGGAGGTTAGTTGATTATGCAGAATAATTTGTATACAGCAGAATTAGCTGGGCAGTCTTGGGATAAAGATAAAAGATATGAAATGGTGATCATCACAAAATGGAAAGACAGAACAGATAAATCGTCAGAAGTGGGGCATAAGGCATATTATTTTAATCCTGATTTTGATCTACTTGCAAAGCAGATTAAAGATGAGGAATGGTGTAAAGAGATTTATGAAAATTATTCAGAGTATACAAGATTTAAAATTAAAAGCGAGGTGAAGTGTTATGCAGAAAATAATTGATAGTGCTGTTTTACCAGATGGAACGAAAATACAGCTTGAAGATTGGCATAGTGAAAACACAAAAGCATATCCAGACTTACACGGATATACAATTGGTGCTTACCCGATAGCGAAAAATACAAATAAATGGGGACTAATAAAAACAGGTAAGAAATTCAGATTAACTATTGCTAGAAATGAATATGCAAAATATACCGATGATATGGTGCTTGCAGATTATGAAGCGTTGAAAAATGGAACTAAAACACTTGCTGATTTGCGAGAACATTTTTGGAACAGAGAAAAAGATGCGTTTTACTTAGGCTTAATTGATAAAGAGCAAGAGTGGTAAAGGAGCGTGATTATATGGCAAAACATATTATTGATAAAGACAATACATTAAAAGCATTGGGAAGCATTAACACGTTATTATCTCAGTCGTTACAGATAATAAAAAAGGTAAATAAAGATGAGCAATGGGATTTTTGTACAGATGATGTTTTAGCAAGGCGAGTTAATGATGCTGAAAGATTAATAAAAGAAATATCAGACATTGTATTTCAGAATGAAAAAGCAAAGGAAATTGTAATTTACAGTGAAATTTTAGAAAGGTAAAAGGTGATTTATATGAAAAAATATGTAGTAATTTGTTATGCAGTACACGAAAAAGAAATCGCAAGTCATGATGCATTCGATAATGAGGATGATGCTTATGCATTTCTCGAAAAGGATGCACAGAATACTTATGAAGAAGAAATGAATAACGCAAGCGAAGAAGATAAGAATTCGATTGATTTTACAATAAGTGATGATGGTTCAGCATATCTTTCATCTTATGATGGAGAATATGAATGGACTTGGGAAGTAATTGAGGTTTAATACAGAGAATAATAAGACAGACGCAAACAAATGTGTCTGTCTTATTTATTTGGAAGGAGTAAATGAAATGATTATATTGCAAAGAGATTCACGGTATGAGGTGGGTGATCCTGATTGTGTGTTTAAAGTAAAATCAGGTGACTTAATTACGCCTATAAAGCGAATTGGATATAAAACTACATTTGATGATTGGGAAGATTACGGAGAAATCACGGATGAAGATATAAAAGATTTATATATTTTCTGTTGTCCTAACGATGAAATTCAAACAGAAGTTTATATTTCAATTTGTTCAAATTGGGATTTAATTTTTGTTGGCAGATATAAAGGTATTTTCTTTGATAATACAGAGGCTATTACAGCAAAAATTAATGCATGGATTAACAACAATATGGAGGTGTGACTATGAATACATTAGAAGATATTTTAGTAGCATTAGGAAGTAAAAAACCATTCTTAGACAAGATAATAATTGATGAAGATGGTGGAAGGCAGCCATTCACCAAAGGCGGTGCTAAAGCATATGAAAAATTGACAGAAATCTTATATGCGGTTGGAGAACTTACTAATACAGATATGAATAGTATTGTTGAAGAATTAGATAGTATAGCGAATCAAGATATGTAGGAGGTAAGCGAAATGGTACAATTACGGCAATACAAAATGGTTGAAGGAATTGGAAGTCATTGGAATAAACGATGGGAAATCCAAGAGAAATATAAATATTTTGAAAATGGAGAATGGGTTTATTCCTGGCATTTAGTATTTTGGAGCAGTGATAAAGCGAGATGCGAAGAAGTGTTTGAGAAATATAAAAAATTAGGAGGTAAGCGAAATGATTGAGTTAAAAGATTTATTGGAAGAAAATGAAACACTTGTGACATTTCATCTTTGCAATGAATATTGGTCACGGAATGCAATCACAGTAAAAGGAAGTGATGATATTTCTGGTGCATTAGAAATGACATTACATAGAATACTTGAAGCTGGTGGAACAGAAAATGATGTAAAGCGAATTATGGGTGCGGAAATTCCAACAGAAGACGAACTTAAAGAACTTGAAGAGTTTGATGAATTTAGCTGGATAGACTTAGGTTATGTATTACCTGGTTTGATTGATTTATGGGAAGAAAGTGAGGTTGATTGATATGACAATAGAAATATTAAAAACCAGAATAGATGAAATATTAAAGAAAATGTGGGGTGTAAATGAAGATGGTGGCATCGAAATTTATACTGACTACAGAGAAAGAGAACTTTCTGATAGTTTCTTAAAAGAGATATTTGAGCATGATAATCCAAGAGAGGCATTTAATGATGAATTAGCTGATTGGGCTATGGATTATGCAATGGAGTATGGAGAAGATGAGTTTGAAAAGGATATTCGTGAAGAAATGACGGATGAAGAGGAAGAGTATTTTACAGATAATTTTAATGAGATATGGGAGTATGTAAGAGAAAATACATATTTTTATTACAACGCCGAGGATTTTAATAATGAAGTCAAAGTAAATATTATGGTGGATTGTGGTAATTGGAATTACGATTGCGTTTGCGATAATGTTCTGAATTGGTATGGAAATTCAGGAGATGGAAGTATTGACAAAGAATCATCTATGCTATGGTTAGCAAAAACACAAGGTAAAGCAACTGCATTAAGAAAGGCATGTAAACAAGTACATAGGGATGATGGATATTATGTAGATAGAGATAAAAACAAAGACAAATTTATAGAAAGCTGCATACAGGAATTTGAAAATCTTCCATCACATATGGCAACTGTAACATTTCTTGTAAAAATGCCGTTATTTGATTTGTTTGATTTAATCGAATTACAGAATAAAGAATATGACGAAAAAGGAAAATATGATCCACGAAAGAATGAAAAATCAAAATCTTATATAGTTCTTGGAAAAGAAACAATGTGTGGGTTGTATGATTCTTGGTCTGGTGGTGGTTCTGTATTAGAAGTAGAACTGGATAAGGATGTTAAACTTCCTATTAAATATGCAATCTTTTGTGTAGAGGGATGTAAGATGCATGGATATGATATTGATGAAGTTTATGGACTGATTGATAGTTGTTGGAAAGAAACAGTAAAGGAAATAAAAGAGGTTGCATAAAACCAAAGGAAAGAACTGTTTCTTAAAGAGAAAGTGAGGTAGTAAATATGGAAAAAGATTTTAAGACTGAATATAGATGTGAAATTGAATATAGAGATGAACAGATAAAAGAATTGAGAGAGGCGTTGCTAGGAACAAAAAGAGAGATAGGTTATTTTAATCCATTAAAAGGTAAATGGGAAATAAATTATTCCTCAATTTTAACAAAGCTGATCCAAGAAGCAGGTCGTTGGTGTGAACATTATGCGAGCGACTTATTTATCATATGGAAATATAAAATTGATAAGAAGTTAGATGACGGAACTATGGATACAGAGCAATTCGTATTCGGTTTCAGAAATGATGGTGTAGATCACAAAGAATGGTATGAATTGCATAAGAATGATACAGGCAGATACATAGCAGTGTGGTTCTTAGATGTAACAGTTAATGATGGAAAAATGGAAATGGTATTACACAAATAAAGGAGAGTGATTGAAATGTATCAGCATATAGAATTTATTGATGGTAGTAATTCTTATATCAGCAAAACGGAAAAGGATTTTAAATGGATTCGTGAACATTATGTTCTCATTCCCATTGCAGAAAATTTCTGGAAGGCAACCGATAGAATTTATTATAAAGTAGTTGGCTTTGCAGATAAAGATAAGAGAGCTACTTTTAACAGAAATTACAAATCAAAAGCAGGTGCAATGAGAGTAATTCAGAAAGCAATTAAAGAGAATAAATTTGAGCGTATTGTACTTAGAAAAGAGGTTGAAGATTTACGGAATGATGAACACTTTGATATTTCAGTGAGTACACCTATTAAAACATGGAATTTGGGATAGATTGGAGTGATGAAAATGACAAAATTAGAAAGTATTAAATGTGAAAAGTTACTGAATGAAGCTATTGAATATGCGATTGATGCAAAAGACAAATTGGATGTAGCTGCAAGACATCCTAATGCAACGGAAAGATATGTTCTGGAAAATACCGCACATAATCACAGAGGTTATGCAGAAGGAATTAATCAGGCACTTGCAGTTTTAGGATTTAAGCATGAACGGATGGTAGAGTTAGAAAAATTGATAGGTTAAGAAATAGCAATTTCATTTTAAGATTGGAGTGATTTTATGGACAAGAAAAGTGAAGAATATTTAAGTCAGTACATAAAACTTACTGATAAAATCAAACAGAAAATAGAATCTCATGCAAATAGATATAATATCAAAGCAGAAATATGCGCATGGTATTCAAATTGGGAAGATTTTTGTTCAGACTGGTGTGATGAATGTGGTTATACAAGAACAGAAGCACGGAAATTATACCATGGAGGTATAGGTGAATTTATGAATTTACCTAATGGAAACGGAATTGTTAGATTTGTTATTTAGAAAGAAATGGAGTGTTTATATGTTAAAGGCAATAAATATTAAATGGGACACAGATGGAGATATGGAAGTATTCAATGAGCTTCCATCTGAAATAATTATTCCAAATGAATTAGAGGAACTGTACAAGAAAGACAGAGAATATGCACTTGAAGAGATTTCAGATTTGTTATCAGACGAGACAGGATTTTGTCATGATGGATTCGAAGTTGTAATGGAAATCACAAAAGAATCTGTTGAGAATGAGTTATATGATTTTTTCAATAACAAAATGGAAAATGGTGATGCACCTGAAATTGAAAGAGTTAGTCGTTATCCAGATATGTATGTCACAGGAGATAATGGAATTGTTATTGATTGTAAAGGTGAAAAGCAGATTAGATTGATTATCCAGGTAGATTAAGGAGTGGTGATTTATGAATTATACTTATTTTGGAAACAGAATTGAAAGAAGCCCATTAGGGAATATGGGGTTACAGTTATTAGAAGCTCAAGAGAAATTAGTTTCTCAGGAATATGAAATTGAGAATCTTAGAGTTAAAGCAGCCATGTATAAAGCATATTTCTTTCGTAATTTCATGTTAGCAGAAAAATTACAAAAACAAAGTGAAGAAAACAGAGATGCACTTATCGGAGAGTTTGATGGTTTTTCATATGCAAGTTGGAGAGCTAATGCTGTATATAGAACGCTTGAAAATATGTGCGATGAAGGACTATTAACTGAAAAAGAATATAGAGAATGCAAAGTATGAAACTAGAGTTTTTAATGGAGGTAGACATGGAAAAAATTGATAATAATATTCAATTAGCTTTCTTAGGTGGTATGAAAGCTGGATTAGAAGCATTAATTCATGGACTTGAAGTAGTAGCAGAGAATAATAACGGGCAAGTATCATTTGAGTTTATTAAAATGGTTTCTGCTAGTACGATAGCTGATGTAGAATTAAAATTATCTAGTATAGAGAACGGGAAAGGTCTTATAGATGCTTTAAATAATAAAAGCAAATGAAAGATGATTTACAATGCTCAGGATTTGTTATAAGGAGAGATGTATTATGGTAAGAATTAAAGATGGAAATTATATAGCAATGTTCTATGATAGAATGATTGAAGTAAAGGCAGATTCAAAAAGAGATGCTTATAATAAAGCAAAAAGATATTTTGAATCAAGAGAACATAGAGAATTATTTGATGGTGAACTAAAAGTATGTCAGATACCATCTATGATAGGTGTTCTTGATGAGTAAATGAAACGATGATTTAGTTGTATGAAAGAGAGGTAGATATTATGAGTGGAATGTTTATGTTCCCAGGAATGTTTTATAATCATATTAAGGATTCAAAATTAAAAATGCCAGAGGATTTTGAAAATTACGATCCAGAAGAGTATCCTCATTTTCACGTATTTATACTTACACATTTAGGACAGCCAATTGATATTGCTGCATTAGAAGATAACGCAAATATCATAGCTGACATTCCAGAGAATACTATCAAAAGTGTGACGCTTAATGATTTAATGGAAAAGGGTGTTGTATTTGGAACTGGCGATTTAGTATGAAACGGAAATTTACTTGGTTTAGAAAGTGAGGTTAATTTTATGGATTATAAATTGTTAGCAAAAAAATATATTAAATATGGAATTAAATGGCTTGAAGGTGAATTTGATACATACAAAGGTATGACAACCATAATGGAAACAGAAGAAAACCTAAATGGAGAACAATTAAGAATGTTGTGTGACGAAATTAAAAAAGACACTAGAGTTAAAATGGCAATGATTGAAAGTGAACATGAATATGTTTAACCGATAAATCAGAAACTTCAAATTATTTTAATAGGATACAAGACATGATATAATATAAAGAAAAACGGAGGTAATTATTATGGCAGAGTTGATTGGGTTTGTATTAGCGATATTGATTTATTTATGGCTTTCAGGTGTGTTTAGCGGAGAAAATCAAAACAATCAGAAATTTGGTGATGGAAAAAACCGTTACGACTTTAAAGATTATGTTGACAATAAGGCAGATAAGTATAATAAATAGGAAGGTGGTTGATGAATATGCTAGTAGAAATGTTAGCATTGTTAGGATTAAAAGGTGTTGCAAGCGTAGGACGTGCAGTTGATGATGCAAAAACGAAAAGAAATACGACAGCCTTAGATTCAAATGGAAATGTAACTTGTATAGGTAGAACAGGTAAGTATTATGTCAATGGAGAAGAAACATATAGATGGACACAAGAAGACAAATATGGAAATCGACATGATCTTACAATAGGTGTAAATTCCGGCAAGGTTTACCGGGATAATTTTGACGATGAAGTAAAACGAATGTCAGCTAATGATGAAAAAAATAAACAATGGAGCTTAAGTCATGGATATCTTGCTTATAATAAGTATGATCCACGATTTCGAAGAAATGTAACAACAGAAATTAGCACAGGAAAAGTAATCGCTACATTATGTGAGGGATATGACAACAACAGAGCAAATGGGCGTTATTATAAATTTTATTATAAAGAGAAATCGCCACACTATAGAGATGATTTTAATAAATCTGCTCCTGGTGATTACGGAATTGAAATCAGTGAGGATGAGTATAATAAGTTAAATATCCCGACAAAAACATGTGGCGAAATACCAGATGATCCGAAAGTATTAAATAAAGTATGGGGTGTTGATTGTTTTTAGATTGGAGTAGCAAAATGAATAAGAATAGAAGAGAAAAGATAAATATGCTCAAAGCAAAACTTCAAAGTACACAATCTGAACTAAAACAGATATCAAGTGAGTTGTCTTCTATATTAAGCGAAGAACAGGATGCATTTGACAATATGCCAGAAGGATTACAAAGCAGTTATAGAGGAATGTGTTCTGAAGATGCAATTGATAGTATGGAAGAAGCGAGTGAAAAACTTGATGAAGCGATTGAGTTGTTAAATGATATTGTGTAGAATGTAGAAAGGAGAATAGTATTATGAATGATACGCCAGTATATGAATGGGAAGATGCAATAAATTTTATTGCAGAAAGATGTAATATTGACAAAGATACAATTGAGACAGTGCTTACGTTAGAAGAGGACTATATGAAAAGTATTGGAATTATCATGGAAGAACAATCTAATTTTGAGATTGATGGTCAACAAAGAGAACAAAGTAAATAATAGTTTCTTTGGAAGATTGGAGGCAAAATTATGTTTAAATGGAATGTAGAAGATTTGAAGTTGCTGAATCAGGGAAGCAGTATAATAATTGGAAAAGAAAAAATATATAACTGTGAGCATGATATAACAAGAGAAGATAAAATTGCATTTGTTGATAAAATACAAGATAACAAGTTAAGCTATATCTTAGCGTTGTCAGAGAAATTCGAAAAAGATAAAGAAGATATGCCGACTGATAATTGGGGAGATGTAAAAACAATATCACTCAAAGCATGGATCAAAAGAAATGACGAGAGGAAATTGATTGACAACTCATATCAATATGGAAGCATTCGTTTTATGGGTGGAAGAAATATTCAATATATTAATAGAAAAGGTGGATATGATACCTATGAAGATTATGTTGATGAAGTCTTCCATCGTCAGTTAAAAGAATGTGAAAATTCAGAACATAAATATTTTTTAGAACATGATGAATATTCTATATTAAAACAGAAATTCAGAGACAGAAACTATGGTACGACATTTGGGGTGAATATTGGTTCTTGCAGCGATGGAAGTATCTTTATATATGATACTAATGATAGTAGTAAAAGAAGAGACATTACTATTGAAGAATTAAAATATTTACTTGAAAAATATGAAGAGTTGGATGAGCTTGTAAGAAAAATAACCGCTGAGACAAATATTAGGTATTAAAAAGCCAAGTAAACCAAGTTTTCTTGTGGAGTGAAAGGAATGATAAGAATGGAATTTGCAAAATATTATAATGTAAGTAATCTCGTAGAAAAGATGCAGAAAGCAGAAGAAATTGACTGTTATCCAACAGACAAAGACAAATTTGAGGGTGTGTATGTTTGTATGGATACAAATGACTTCTGGATTAGCAGAATTAATAAGGGATATAATGAAGAATATGATAGAGAAGACGGTAAATATCTTGTAGAACGTAATAAAATCAGTATCTATGATGTCATGGATAAACTTCATGAACTATATTCTAAGAAATTACCGGATTTTAAGGAAAATGATTTACAATTTGAAATGAAAAATAAATGTCATGATTATTTAAAGAAATTTAAAGCAAAAGATATATGTAAAGCAGTTATCCTTTTAGATGATTATGACGGATTATCAAATTGGGATTGTTATGAAACGGATTCATTAGAAAAGGCTATTGAAATTATTGATGGTGGATATGGAATTTTGTCATTAGTAGCTTAAGAAATCTAAGTTTACTTTGAAAGGATGATATTTTATGGAAAAGTCAAAAACACCAACACTGGATAAAATGGTAGAAATTCAAGAGCAGTCACAATTATGCGGAGAATTTTTGGATTGGTTTTTATGTAAATATACTGTATTTGACAGAAAACAAAAGAGGGAAAATCCCTTTGCTGATGTTATGGGAAATGGAGATTATATTAATAAAGAAAAATTGCTTGCTGAATTTTTTGGTATTGATTTAGACGAAGCAGAAAGAGAAAAAGATATACTACTTCAAATAGAACAGAATAAGCATAAAGCACATCATTGCAAGTTGTGTGGAAGCTATATTAAAGAAGATAACCTTAGTGTATGTAATAAATGTGCATCTGAATATCAGATATAAATGCCAAGTAAATTTAACTTTCTTGCGATGATTGGAGACAGAAAAATGGAAAATAATAAAGCTATTTGTAGAAAAACAGACGACCGCTTTACAGAGGGTAAGGAATATAAATGCACATCAGCATATGCAAAATATGAAAGTGCGGTTGTAGATATTCTTGACAACAATAAAGAACTTGTTACAGTGGAAATAAATGATAGAGATTTTCAGTTTATTTTCAACTAAGAAAGAATGATTTACTCGGAAGATTAGAAGAGGTGATATAGTATGAAAAAAAGCATATAAATGTCTTGGTGTGTGGCATAATGAATATAGATTGTATTATGATGGAAAGCATAATGAATTTTTTATATTAACACCTAACTACAAAATCACTCAATCTCCTCGTAGGATTTGTGATGAACTTGCTGATTGGTGCAATCATATGATGGAAATGTTTAGAAGGGGTGATAGAAATAAACGGATTGTTTGACAGAAACTAAATAAAAGATTTTAGGAGATTATTTTATGTCTGATAGAATAAAAAAGGTAAATATATTAAAGAAGAAAATTCTAAAGGAAATAGATGATAGATTGAAATTATCTATTTCAGAGATGGATGACGGATTACAAATGGAAGATTTTATATTTTATGTAAATGAAAGTTTTTCATTACATAAATTAAAATTGTTTATTGAATCAGAATGTAGTTTTATGGAGCGGCAGTATGGGGAATATATCGTTTCAGAAAAGAATTTGGATATTTGGTTACAAGAAGATTATGATTTTGTGATTAATTATCTTATTTTAGCAGAAGAATATGGATATAATATATTCCCAATGCTGAATGATAAGTATTTTCAAATTCAATTTACTAATATAATGGACATAGTTAGATGGGATAATAAAAAATAAGGTTGGTGAATAAAATATATGAGTGGTCAAAAGAAACAAAATAGAAGATTATAGAAGTGGTAAAATTCCACTGTAAATGATGGAGAATGCAAATGGAATCAATTATAAATGAATTGGCAAGAAAAGATAACTACACAAATGATAAGCAGTATAATTCAGGTTTAAAGCTAATAAAAGAAATGGGTTATCGCTATGTCAGTGGAGAACCTGATGTTAAGTATTATTGTATGTGTAATGGATACTAAGAATTTGTTGGAAGATTGGAAGAGGTAATATAAATGGATAGAAAACGAAATAATCCTACATGGTGTTGTGATCAAATTGAAGAGAAAATTAAAGATTATAAAATATCTCTTACAGAAATTAAAGGAGAAGAAGTAAAAAGACAGATGGAAATTGTGATTAATGATTTGGAAACAATTCTATACAGGTAGATTAGAGGGGAGGGTGATATAAAATGACTAATGGCATTAAAGAGAAAGACATTCGTGATATGCAAAAATGCTTTGATAAAATGAGATATATTCTAAAAAGGATTCAGGTATATAATCCTGAAGCACAAATTATTTGTATTGAAAGTGATACAATAGCTCTAGTTAATTTCAATGGTGAGTTTATTGATTCAGCTCCACAAATAAAAGATGAACATATTGTTGCAAGTCAAGACATACCAGCAATGGATAACTATTGTTAAAAGAAATGACGATTTCATCAGGAATTTTAATCAAGATATAGTAGCTGATAATATAACAAAATACAATATATAGTATGAGGGAAGAAGGTAGTTGGTATGACACAGACGGAAAAAGAAGATTATATGTTTCATAAGCATTTTACAGATGAAGATTGGAAGAATGAGACAGATGTTGAACGGTTGCTATATATGGCATTAAACTGGAAAATGTTTGAAGGAAAATGGAGCAATATAGCAGAAGAAAAAATGAATTATATAAAATCTTGTAAACTAACAGACAGTCAAAGGGTTATGTTTGAGCAGTTATGTAAATAGAAAATAACAATAGAATACATATTTTTAGAAACAACTATGATGGAAACATTGTGGTTGTTTTTATTTTGCTCAAATTTTCAGAATGAATGGAGAATATATAAGTGAAGAAAAATACGAAAGGAGTGGTTAAATGTTCTTAAATAATATATTTGAAAAAATAAAAAATAAGCAAAGAACAAAGATATGGGAGAAAATTTTAAAAAAACATGATTTTGATGTTGCTAAATTTTCTTATAACACAAACACAGTAACAGATATGAGCATAGAAGAATTACAAAAGATATTGGAAGAAGTAAGAAGAGAATACGGGATATAAAGGAGTGATCAATATGAGAGTAGAAAACGATTTAAAGCCACACAATGTAGAAACAATCAAACGGATTTTGGAGTTTTACAAGACTTCAAATAAATGCTGTGCAATTCAAGCGACAGGAACAGGGAAAACTTTTCTTATTCTGAGATTGCTTGAAATATATAATGATATGGATAAATGTGCAGTTATATTCGCCCCAAATAGAGAAATCATTAATCAAACAAAGAAAAGGATGAAAAAATTTGGATTGAATAACGCTACGTTTTATACATATCAGAAGCTTGCAAGAATGATCGATGAAGAAATTAGAAATATAAATGCAGATCTGATTGTATGCGATGAATTACACAGAACAGGTGCAAAAACTTGGGGACAAAAATTCGAGGTATTAGTAGAAACACATTCAGATTCAAAAGTGTTTGGTGTAACCGCCACTCCTTTACGATGTGCTGATGGAAGAGATATGGCTGACGAATATTTTGATGGAAACAAAGCTTGTGATATTTCATTAGCAGAAGCTCTTGTTAGAAAAATTATTCCAGTTATGCCAGTTTATGTATCTGCATTATATACTTTTGAAGAAGAGTATAAAAATATGTCAGTCAAGATTGAGAATGGAAGAAATACAAATGAAGAGAAAACAGAGTTGATGAAGGAATTAAAAGCAGCAAAGCAACAGCTTGAGAAATCAAATGGAATTCCTGAGATTATTAAAAAATATATCACTAATTACAATGGAAAATATATTGTGTTTTGTAAAGACAAGAAACATTTATATGCAATGAAAGATGTTGTGATTGAGTGGTTTAGAGATGCTGGTTATAACGGAAAGATATTTGATTATCCATATTATTCAAATAATAACGAAGTTAAAAGAAATCTTACTAATTTTGAGAATAACGAAGAAGATGGATTAAAACTTCTATTTGTTATTGATAAGTTAAATGAAGGGTTGCATTTGGATGTAATTCACGGATGTATTCTTCTTAGAACAACTACATCGAATATTATTTATTATCAGCAGATAGGACGTGCCATTGATGCAGGTTGTGATCAGAAACGTGTAATCCTGGATTTAGTTAGTAATTTTAATAGTTTGAAAACATTTAATTTAAAGGATGAGTTAAATGAAAAAATTATTGAAAGACAAAATGGTAAGTTCTCTGAGTGTAGTGAGGAATTTGATATAGAAGAGTTCCATGTAAACGATTATGTACAGGAATGTATTGAAGTATTTAATAATATTGATACTCAAATTAAATCTTCATGGTGGGGAAAATATGAATTATATAAAAAATATATGAATGGAGATGAATCTATTGATTATAGGAAAAATCTTAAATGTTGGGTTGTAAAAAATAAAAGAGATTATTTTGATAAAAAATTAACTCTTGATAAAATTACAGCTTTAAACAATATAGGTTTTGATTTTTCTAAAAAATATAAATCATTCCAATGGGATAAATATTTTAATATTTTAAAAGAGTATTCATTAAATAACAATGTTAATGATATACCAAGAAACACAATTATCAATAATGTTAATATAGGAAACTGGGTACATTTGCAAAGAGTAAAAAAAGGAAATGGAAAATTACATAAAGAAAAGATAGATAAACTTGAATCAATAGGATTTGTTTGGGATATACCTAATAATCAGTTTTATGTAAGATTAAATGAGTTAAAATTATACATTAAAAATAATAATTGCTATCCACCTAGAAGTGAAAAACAGTTATCAAATTTTGTTTCTTCAATAAGAAAATCTTATAAAAAGAATTTATTAGATGAACAAAAAATGAAAGAATTGTTAAAAATGAATTTTTGTTTCGATTCCTTGGAAGAAAGGTGGACGTATAAATACAACTTATGCATTGAATATATTGAAAAATACAATATTTTTCCCATCTCAACAACAATGTACAAAAATTGTAATATTGGTTACTGGATTGGAACGCAGAAAAAACAGTTGATGGATGGGAAAGTTCCACAAAAAAGAATTACATTATTAAAAAAGCTAGGAGTTGATGTAGATAAATATATGGTAGCATAAAGGTGGAATATAAATAAAAATATAGAAAGGTGTGATAGTATGATTTTAGAAGTATGTGATATTTGCAGAAAAATGAACCAGATAAGAGAATAAAAATTAAGATGTCAGAAAGACATAAATTTGCACCCTATGATGGTTGGAGGGTATATAAGAAAATTCATGTATGTCAAGAGTGTGCAGAGAAAATACTAGGATTTGCACACGAAATGACAACACAAGACATTGTAGATATGATAAAATATAATACAGAAGAATAATGAAAAATTGCTTTCTTACTGAAAGCAAATCAAATGTAAAAAATAAGTATTAGAAGCAGGAATCACCTGCTTCTTTTTTATTACAGAAAAAGAGGTGACGAAAAATGAATATGGGAAATCCAAAGAGAAGTTCAAAATTTTTATGTTTAAATTGTATGAAAATAAATGAACTTGGATCTGGAATTCAGCGTGGAGGTCATCAGCGTGAAAAATGGCACATAAAGGATCTAGCTTGTTTTAATAAACCTTGTTGCGGAAAACAAACTAAGAATTTAGAAATTAGATGGTGTGACGATTTATTGGAGGCATATGATAGAGCCGAACAAATTAGAGATAGATACTATAAAAACGGAGAATAATACATATAGAAAGAGAGGTTATTTAATATGGCACAGACAAAAGATTATGCAACTAAGAAAAAAGGTAAAACAGAGGTGCAGCCATTTTGGAATATGTCGGATATTAAAAATGTTGTAGAGTGGTTTGAGAAAAATGAAGAATGGGACGGATATTTGATTACATTATTAGAACTACTGCTTGGTAGACGAATTGGTGATACAGTAATGATGAAGTGGTCGGATCTATATTATGAGAACGGAAATCGTAAAAATGAAATTGATACTATTGAGGAACAGAAGACAGGAAAGATTACTAACCTTCCTGTGAGTAATATGGTATGGGAATCTGTTGATAATTATTTGTCACATGCCAAAATCAATCCAATGGAGCATTATGATGAATATATATTTAGATATATGCCTAAAACATTATGGCTGTTAAGACATCCTAATACACCTTTTTATATGAATATTGAAACTTGGTGTGGTTATTTAAATAAAGATTTTTCTGATAAGAGAAAGCAGAAAATTTTGGATGACTTTCATAAGCAAAAAGAATACAAGAGTCTTGGAGATTATTTATATTATATTATAGAATACAATGATGTTGTAAAGTGGCAAACAGATGATTATAGAAAGAAACTGAAAAAAGCGGTTGATGATGTTGGTATTCGATATCCTATATCAAGTCACAGCCTTCGTAAAAGCTTCGGGTATTGGATTCATAAGACACACCCGTTTGATCCTGATTGTCTTTTGTCATTGCAGAAATTGTTCAATCATACTGATTTACAAACGACAATGAATTATATTGGATTAACAGAAGAGAAAAATAGACAGTTGATTAATGACCATGGAGAATTTATTCATAACGTACTTGCAGGTAAGGGAGATGAGATAGTTAAGAATATACCAGTTATCTCTCTGAAATCTGATGATTTTGGAAAGATAATAAGAATGCTTACAGATGATGTAGATAAGTACCATGCGGCAATTAATATGGCAAATGAATTAAGAGTTATGTAAATATGTAAAGGACGGTACAAGCTAATTTGTATCGTCCTTATCAAAAACAAATATATCATTAGGAGTACATTCGAGAACGTCACATAATCTTTGCAACGTATCAAAGTATATGCGTTGTGCATTACCATCATACAAATTACATGTTGCTTGATATCCTATTTTTAGTTCTTTTGAAAGCTGATTTCTATTTAATCCTTTTGCGTCAACTAATGGTTTTATATTAAGTTTCATATATATTACCTCCTTGATAATATACACTTTAGCACATATTGTTAAAAAAATAAATGCAATCTTAAGAATAACTATTGACAATATATTGTTAAGAGTGTATAGTATGAAATATCAAAGGTAATCCAAAGTACATAAATACAAAAGAGAGGAGGACGTACATATGGATATACGGAGATACGATATTATTAAAGCGAATATAAAATATGAAGGATCGGGTTCAGTTCAAACAAAGGAACGTCCATATGTAGTTGTAAGTAATCCTGTTGGAACTAAGCATGGAACTATTATAACGGTAATGCCTTTGACGAGTAAAATTAAGAAAGAGAACATGCCTGTTCATGGTTGTATTAAAGCTAATAATATAAATGGATTGTCTTTATATTCTATGATATTAGGAGAGCAACCAATCACAATATCAAAGGATGAAGTAGAAGAGAAATTGGGAATGGTAACAAATCAAAAAGAAAAAAACATGATTAATAAAATTTGTTACAATACATTCTTTTTTGGGGAAAACATTAATTGGGAGGAGGTACTTGCATAATGTTTGTAGATAAAGAAGAGGCAAAAAAAATGATTGATGAAGCACCTGGTATGATATGGATTGATTCTTTTAACGGAGTAACTTTTATTCATACACGACCAAAGCAAATTACTATTGATGAGGGGAAAAGAATAATCAACAAAGCAGATACAGTTGACTATCAAGATAATGATTTCTTTGGATTGCTTTCATTGGATGGAGTACAGGAATTTATGGTGCACAATATTAAGTTTCCCCAGATAGAGTCCTGATTATAGGACTCAAAATATGATATGATAAAAATATCGAACAAAAAACCGAACACTTTTCGAACGGGTGTTCTAAAATGTATTGACAAGAACACTTGTCTGGAGTATTATAATTTTTGTAAACAACAAAAAAAGATAGAGCCAAGCGATTCAAACGCTGCGCCAACAGCTTTCTACTTGACTCTATCAACCAAATACATACAACAGCATTAAGCCATTGCAGAAGCGAAATATCGCTTGTACTTATTTTACATATATTTCGAAAGAAAGTCAAGTTTCAAGCGTTTTCTGCAATTAAAATTCCTAATTTGCACAATTGAATATGGAGAATAATATTATAGGGCATTCGCCAAGAGGTAAGGCACATGACTTTGACTCATGTATTCACTGGTTCGAATCCAGTATGCCCTGTTATGGGGATTTTCTACCCAGTAAGTCCTCAGAACGCAGATATTTTTCTGTAAGTGCAGTCTATAAGCTGCATAAGTTCTTATAGAGAATAACTCACTAACGAGTTACATAACCGACATATACTTTTTGCTTCGTTATTTGATATATACCTTCCATATGTCGGTCTGGATCATTAGCTCAGTTGGTTAGATCGGTCGTCTCATAAGCGATTGGTCATCTGTTCAAGTCAGATATGATCCATTAAAAAAAATAAAAGAGAGGAGATGATATAGTTGGATTTTGTTATAAAGAATAATAAAAATGTATATATCCGACTAAGTGAAAATGGTAAAGCTGAAACATGCAAAGAAAAAAATATGGGGAAATTTACAGAACAGAAAGCAAAGAATATTCTAAAGTCGCTTCCAAAGACTCTTAAGAATCTGAATTTTCGGATAGAGTGTATTCCTGATATTAAAATGGAAACACCAGTTCAGAAAATTGTAAAAGAAGAGTCGAAGAAAATTATCGAAAACACAGATTATCAACCTTCTGACAACATTACACAATGGGTTGAAAAATTTGGTGCATGTTCAGACATTTTTAAAGAAGCAAGAGAAAGATATATTGAATTGGAAGATGAGTTACATACTTCTGATGCGGCTTTGATGGATGCTTTACATAGTATTGAACTTGAAACACCGAAGGATCTTTATTCTGCTTGGCTTGTATATAAAAAGATAAGAGAGAATAGAAGAAATAGAAGACAACTTAAAGATGAAATGTTAATCATACATAGTATTTTAGAAGAAATTGATGATACAAAAATCAGTAGAGAACGGACGCAAAAGGCTATTGATGGATTATTTGATCGTAAATATACATACCGAGTTGTGGAGGTGGACGAAAATGGTGATTTGTAAAAGGTGTTACACATCTATGGTTGGTGTGATGTCATTTTCTAAGGACAAGCATGAAAAGTTTTGTAGATGCCCAAAGTGTTATTCAGAGACAAAACATAGTCAAATCAAAGATGATGAACTGGATTTTAAAGAGATATTAGAGACAAAAATGATTGGAGACATGCGAAAGTGACAGTAAAAAAAATAAATTTATCACCCGATCAGTTGGCAATAGTTGATAGATATTGCCGCAATGATTTACGAGAATTAAAGAAAATTTGTCTGCCGCTAATATCCATGAAGGGTGTTGCAGATATGGAAATTGATGATTTGTTAAGTGATGCGATGAAGGTATTGCTTGAGACAGTTGAAAATTATGATTGCTCAAGGAATGATAATTTCGGAGCATATTTGACAACAAATATTAAACGTTCGTATTTAGATTGGACAAGAGATAGAATGCGAGATAAACGTGTTAATTATGCAAGGGATAGAAATGGAGATATTATTTATGAGTACTACGAAGAGAATGGAGAGAAGAAAAAAAGAAAAGTAATTCTTAAACCATTAACATTAGATGTAACGACAGAAGAAGGAAAGGAAATTAGAGATACGATAGCTTCAGATTTTCGTGTGGAGAATATTTTTATAAGAGAAACAAAATCTGAATGGCATCAAGAAGTTAATGATTACTTAAATAGTTTGTCTCCTTTGCAATACAAGATAATTATGATGCTTGCTGATAAATACACAAAAGAAGAGATTTGTGAAATTTTACATATTGAATCATTTCATTATGACAATCTTTTAAAAAAGATTACTTCTGATGAAAAAACTAAGTCTTTAAAGAGTTTGATGGGAGGAAAAATTCTATGAAATTAATAAGAGATAAGGTAAAAAAAGATACCTGCATGGCATCTAAAATATGTGGAATGATTGAAAGAGAAGATCTGAGAAATGATCATCCACAGCAGAGAAAATCTGGTCAATGGGAAGAAGAGGTTAGAGATAATTTTATAGTAACCGTTATTCAGAATGAAGATTTTGATCCAATTAAGATTTGTGAACAGCTTACAGATAATGGTGTTATTTTGTGGCTGATTGATGGATTACAGAGATGTACCACAATAGAAAATTATAAAGCAGGTAAATTTGCACTTGGTAAAAAAATAAATCCATCAGTGATTGAGTATCAAGAAGTTAAAAAAGATGAAAATGGAAAAATTGTTAAAGATGAAGATGGTAATACAGTATATGAAATCGTTTCTTTTGACTTAAAAGGAAAAAGTTATGCTCAATTACCAGAAAGATTAAAGGAAGATTTTAATAATTGTCCAGTAGAGGTAGTAAAACATCTTGATTGTAGTGATGAAGAAGTGGGGCGACATATTGTTAGATATAACAGTGGAGCGAAAATGAACGTTGCCCAAAAAACAATCACCTATATGTGCAATGTTGCAAAAGATGTTAAAGAATTATCTGGACATGATTTCTTTAGCGATTGTGCAAAATTTTCCGATGTTAAAGATAGAAATGGAACTATTGATAAGATTGTAAATGAAACAATTATGGGGCTTAACTTTTTTGATCAGTGGAAAAGAAATGCAATGCAGCTTGGAAAGTTTTTAAACGAGAATGCAACCAAGGAGATGTTTAATAAGTTCAAGGAATATCTTGATAGATTGTACAATATTGTAACACCGACAACAGGAAAATTGTTTAGTGAGAAAAATGCACTTATATGGTTTATGCTCTTTGACAAGTTTGATAAAACAGGATGTCAAGATGAAAAATTTGGAGAATTCTTAAACAATTTTGAAGAGTTGAAGAACGTAAAAGTTGTTGTAGAGCACACTAGAAAACCAAAAGGAACTGAAGAAACAAACAATTTATCATTTGCGGAAATTGATACATGCAATTCTACAAAGGATAAAGGAATGATTACAGACAAATTACATATTTTAGAAACACTTTTAAAAGATTTTTTAGCCAGCGAATCAATGACAACAAAAGAAACCGAGAATATTAAAGAAGAGGATGATGAAGAAGAGACTACACTTTCATTTGTTCAGAAAAATGTAAATTCTAATGTAATTGAAGAGGATATTGAATTTTACGAAGGCATGATTGACGATTGCGTGAGAGTTGATACAGAAGTATACAAACAGTGTAAAAAGGCATTAGTTGCGCTTGTGGCTTATGCTTGTAAAAATGAAAAAGATATGGATTTTGAACGATGGATTCAAAAGTATCAGAAAAATAGCTCTGGTTTTAGTGATGATCAGAGAAGAAATTATACATATATGAGAAACAGTTTTGATAGTTTTGTAAAGAGGAGGTAATGATATGGAAAAGATTTGTACGAATTTTAATAATTTGATGCTAGAAGAAATGAAAAAAGTGGTAGAAGCTTGTAACAAAAATGGAACAATTATTAGTGAAGTGAAACTGGTTAATGATTCAGTTGGCGTTGTAGAACTTGCAAAACCAAATAAAGCAGATGGATTGGTGTCAGTTGAACTCAAAGTAATTATTGAATAACTGTTGATGGCTAGGAGGTAAAACATGAAAGTGTTAAAGGAGTATTCTGAAAAATATGGATTAAAAGAAGTTGTAACTGATTATCAAGAACATCGTCATACAAGCGAAAGAAGTATTGTATTTCCTAATGGTTGGGTTGCTTCTATTGTAGAAAATAATGGTGTTGATAGATGGCTTCCTGATGGTAGACATATAAAAGAATATAAATCAAATAAGAAATATTCTGTTGCAATGTGTGATTACAATGGGTATTTCGATTGGGATATTCTTAATAAATATGGAGCAATTGATGGATGTATTTATTGTGGTGATGAACTTGAAATATTAGTTGCTTGCGAGACGATTAGGAGACTACAGTAGCAAGAAATTCTCTTTCTTTGGAAAAATAGGAGGTAAATATGGAAACAAAAATTAAAGAAGCAATAGAATTTTTAAGAGACAACGGATATTATGTAACAAAAATTCCTGAAAAATTATGTGAAGTTGCAGAAGAATGTTCTGAAAATGGGCATGGTGTTTGTATGGAGTGCAGTTGTTTTGTATGTTTGATAGGAAACGATTATTAAGAAAGTCGATTTCTTCGGATTGTGAGGCGAGAAGATGCAAATAAATATTAGTTATACATTATATACAGACGGTGATTACAGTTTAAGGAATGCCGAAGATTTTGGTTGTACTAATAGAGATGTAGTAGTTGATGATTTTGAATATTATGATTATGTTGGTTCTATGGAATTTAAATATGAAGAGGAGTGGCGTTGTAAAAGCGAAGCAAAAGATTTTCTTTGGAGATTTTTATGTGATGGAATTCATATATCTTATACACATCCTTGGCTACTTAAAGACTTTTATGACATTATGGAATCTTTAGAGAATGTTATTAATGAATATCAAGAGGGAATATCTGTAGCCAAAAGGCATATAACAGGCAACTATGATGGAACAGAAATTAAAATAGAAATATCACAGTAAAGTTCGATTTCATGTGGAGGTATAAAGTATGACGAATTTAATAGATATTTATAATGAAATTGAAAACAGTATTAATAGTTTATACGATTTTGACTTGAGTTCCCAATATAAAAAAAATGATTGATGGTTTGAACTCAGCAATAGAAGATTTATATAAATATTACGGTATTAGAAGATTAAAAATAGATATAGAACAATTTCATAAGAATGAGATTGTAAAAATTGAGCAAGGAGAAGGTGGTTGTTTCTTACTTGGGTTAGATGAAAATGATTCAAGAATTGTTGACTTATACGAACATATGGACTTGTCGATTGATGAGCTATTTTTCTAATCACAAAACAAGGAGATCGGTAAAAATGGAAAATATAAGAAGATGGTTTGAGAATGACAAAGTAAACAATGGTCAGGATTACGAGATTTATGAATACGAAGGTCATTTAGAAGCAAGAACAGATACAGTTATTTTTATGATAGTAGAGCCTCATAGCGGAACTAGAAACAGATGGTTACTTAGAGTTACAACAGAAAGTGCTTTTGACAGATGGGCTAATTCAACTGCTGTTGAAAAGTTTTTCAATACAGATATTGAACTATGTAATTATTTACATGAACATCAGTTAGATATTTATAAAGATTTGATTAAATATCTGTCAAGCGAATATGATGATATAGCAGAAGAATATTAGTAAGAAAACTTCGTTTCATTGTAAAAAATTTCTGAGCGATTCAGCTCAATAAAATTCCCAAATTAAAAAGAGAATATAGATATGTAACCAATTAACATTCATATATAAAAATTATAGAAAAGGAGAGTAAAACAGATGAATGGATTGAGTAGTAAAGAAGTTCTCAAAAGTAGAGAGCTTCATGGAAGTAATAAACTTCCTGAACCAAAGTTGGACAAGTGGTATGATTTCGCAAAGGAGGCATTAAGTGAGAAAATCACAATGATTCTTATTGCAATTGCAGTATTGCAGTTATTCCTTGGAGTCATGGGAGTAATGGATTTATCAGATCCAATTATGATTCTTGTTGTATTAGCAATTGTGACATGTATTGCTGTTAAGACTGGACTTGGTGTTCAAAAATCAGCAGCAGAGTTGAGAGCCAAAACATCAGTCAGGTATTGTGACGTAATTCGTGATGGCAAAGTTCAAACAATTAATAAGGATGAATTGGTAGTTGGTGATATTGTTTGTGTAGGAATGGGACAAGAGATTTTTGCAGATGGATATCTCATTGAAGGTAAGATTTCTGTAAACAATGCAGCTATTAATGGAGAAACAAAAGAGTGTAAGAAAACACCAATTGAAGGATACGTTCATAAGAAAACTACTTCAACAGATGCTTATACGAATCAGAATTGCTTATTTGCTGGCACAACAGTAATGTCAGGCGAAGGAAAAATGATTGTTACTGATGTAGGTGTGAATACAGTAAATGGTGATACACTTGTTAAAATGCAAACACTTGAAGCACCAAAGACAGCACTTGATATTGCACTTGATAATCTGAGTGACTTCATTTCTAAGTGGGGAACAATCGCAGCCGTTATTACATTTGCGGTACTTACAATTTCAGGAATTGTGCAGGTTGGATTTGGAGAATATTTTAGCGGTGGCGTTCTGAATATTATTCAGAAAATCGCACAGAACTTCTCAGTAGCATTAACAATTATTGTAGCTGCTGTTCCCGAAGGATTGCCTCTTATTGTAAAACTTGTAACAAAACAGAATGTAAAGACAATGGAGAAATTCAATATTCTTGCTAAGAATCCTGGTAAAATTCCAGAATTAGCATATGTTGATATTATCTGTACTGATAAGACAGGTACTCTTACGACAGGTATTATGACTCCAAAGAAGATTATTGATGGCTTTGGTAATGATGTAAATAAGGATTCAGTTCTTTGGAATAATATCAAGGCAAACATTTCTTTAAATAATAGTGCAACATTTGATTCAGAAAACAATATTACAGGTGGTAATTCAATTGATAGAGCAGTTCTTAGCCTTGTAAATCCTGAAACATATGCTGACATTCAGAAAAAATATCCAGTTAAGCTAAAGCAGGTATTTAATAGTAGCAATAAGTATTCAGCTTTTACGACAAAGGATGGAGTTACATACTATAAGGGCGCACCTGAGAAACTGATTGAGCATTGTACAAAAGTAATGGACTCAAGTGGTGAAATTATAGAGAATAACGACAATGACACATTAAGTAATGCAATTACAGCAATGACAAGTAATGCTATGAGATGTATTGCAGTTGCAATGGCAGATGGTGATTTAGTAGAGAATGAAATACCAAATGACATGACATTCCTTGGAATTATCGGTGTTGTAGATCCTGTAAGAGATGAAGTACCGAGTGCAGTAAAAACAGCACATAAGGCTGGTATTCAAGTTATTGAAATTACAGGCGATTGTATTGAGACAGCAGTTGCAGTTGCTACAGAGTGTGGAATTTACAAAGATGGAGATTTAGCACTTACAAATGATGAATTTGAAGCGATGTCAGATGATGAAGTAAAGAGTATAATTCCTCGATTAAGAGTTATTTCAAGATGTTCACCAAACACAAAACTCAGACTTGTCACATTAGCACAGGAGATTGGAAAGTCAGTTGCAATGACAGGTGACGGTGTGAATGATAGTCCTGCTTTAAAGAGAGCCGATGTTGGTTTTGGTATGCAAGGTGGATCAGATGTAGCAAAAGAAGCTTCAGACATTGTATTGACAGATGATAATTTTGCAAGCGTAGTAAAGGCAGTAGAACTTGGAAGAACATTTATGCACAATATTATGATGTTCCTTGAATTCCAGTTACCTATCAATATTTCACTTCTAATTCTCAGCGTTATCTATCCAATGATTGCAACGGGCGCATTACTCGCATCGGTTCAGATTCTGATTGTAAATATCATTATGGATTCCCTTAATTCACTATCATTCGGCGGCGAACCTCCAAAGGATGAATACATGACAGAGAAACCTATTAAAAAGGGTTCTGGTTTATTCATCAGAGGAGCAAAGAAACGTATTGCAATAAGTACAGTAGCTTTTATTACACTTTATGGAATTATTACATTTAGCCCAATTGCTAATATGTTTGCGACTGAGACAGAAGCTATGACAGCTAGATTCGCATTGTTATGCTTTATGGCAGTATTTAATGGATTTAATATTCGTACAGAGCATATTAATTTATTCAATGGTATTGGAAAGAACAAGTTATTTTCAGCCATTGCAATCGGAATTTTTGCAATGACGTTTGTTCTTTGCAACTTTGCGGAAAATCTTATTAAGGTCACAGCTTTAGATTTCAAACATTGGGTAGTAGTTGTAATTTTAGCCTTTATGGTTATTCCAATTGATCTTATCAGAAAGATTATTGAGAAGAAAAGAGAGAATAAGTAATTGAGGAGATGAGAACATGGTAAGGAGAGATAAAAGTTATAAAAAAGTAGAGATTATTACTCTTATATGCTTTTCAATTAGTGTTATTACAGTATGTATTACACGCTTTATTCCATTTATTTTTCTGACGTTACTCACATTCCCAATTTCTTTTAAATTATTAAAAGGGAAGGTTGACAGCCTTCCCAAGAATAAGGAGGACAAACAATATGTCAATTAGTTTAGTTAAAGGTCAGAAGATTGACCTTACAAAAGGTAATGCAGGTTTAAACAAAGTCGTATTTGGTCTTGGATGGGATACAAATAGATACGATGGTAATGCAGATTTCGATTTGGATGTATCAGCATTTTTTACTGATGATTCAGGAAAGGTAACAGGCGAACAGGATTTTGTATTTTATGGTCAGCCACAGCATCCAAGCGGAGCATTGATTTATTCTGGCGATAATAGAACAGGTGTAGGTGATGGTGATGACGAGACAATGATTGTTGAGTTAAATAAGATTCCATCTAATATTACAAAGATTAGCTTCTCAGCGACAATTTATGATGCAGAAAATCGTTTACAGAATTTCGGAATGGTTGATAATTCGTACATTAGAGCATACAACGCTGATACAAATGAGGAACTTTTCAAATATGAACTTAATGAGGATTTCTCATTAGAGACAGGTGTTATTGCAGGTGAGTTGTATCGTAAGAACGGTGAATGGAAGTTTAATGCAGTTGGTTCAGGCTACAATGGTGGTTTAGCTGCTATTGGTAGAAATTTTGGTCTTGATTTATAAAATGGAAGGAGAATATATATGTCAGTAAATTTAGTCAAAGGACAGAAAATTAATTTATCTAAGGAAGTAGCAGGTGGTCTTACAAAGATTATGGTAGGACTTGGATGGGACGCTGTTAAGAAAGGGTTCTTTGGTTCTAAGCCAAACATTGATTGCGATGCTTCAGCAATTATTTTAGGAAAAGATGATAAGTATCGTACATGTGTTTATTATGGTGACAGATCAGCAGAAGACAGATGTGTGTATCATCATGGCGACAACCTCACAGGAGATGGAGACGGTGATGATGAGCAGATTACAGTTGACCTTGCGAATATTACAAATAAAGTTGAGAAGATTGTATTTGTAGTAAATATCTATGATTGTATTTCAAGAAAGCAGGATTTTGGACTTATCAAGAATGCGTATATTAGACTTGTTGATGAGTCAACTGGTAAGGAAATTTGTAAATACAATCTTTCAGATGATTATGCTGGTAAGACAGCAATGGTATTCGCAGAGGTTTATAAGAAAGACGGAGAGTGGAAATTTAATGCTATCGGTCAGGGGACAAATGATTCAAGTGTTAGCGAATTAACAAGAAGATACAAGTAGGAGGATTTAATTATGTCAGTTTCATTAAGTAAGGGACAGAGAGTAGATTTAACAAAGGGTAGACCGTCATTAAAAAACATCCTTGTTGGACTTGGATGGGATATTAATCATTATGACGGAGAATCAGATTTTGACCTCGATGCCTCTGTGTTTATGACAAAAGAGAATGGCAAGGTTGGTAAGGATGAGGATTTCATTTTCTATGGTAATCTTGAACATAGTTCAAAGAGTGTAAAGCATATGGGAGATAACCGTACAGGTGAGGGAGATGGAGATGATGAGGTTATTAAGATTAAACTTGATAAAATCCCATCAGACTATGAGACTCTTGCTGTGACGGTCACAATTTATGATGCTGAGAGTAGACTTCAGAACTTCGGCATGGTTGGGAATGCATATGTGCGTGTAGTAGACGAAGAGACAGGCGAGGAACTTATTCGTTTTGATTTAAGTGAAGACTTTTCTACTGAGACTGCGTTAGTCGTAGCAGAAATTTATAAACATAATGGTGAATGGAAGTTTAAGGCTGTAGGAAGTGGCTATAACGGTGGATTAAAAGCATTATGTAATCAGTATGGAATTGATGCAGAGTAGGAGGATTGTATGACAAATTTTATGTTTATTATAATTGTGGCGATTGTATTAATTGCACTGATTCTTTTCTTTACTCCTTTTGGTAAACAGCTTCGAGTAAAGTTTAAAGGAAGAACGGATGAAGTGATGCGTCAGGATGCACAGACACCAGAAGGTGCTAGAGATTATTACAACGCAGCCATTAGAGAAAAGGAAGATTTTTATAACAAGGCATCTGCTACATATGCTGAAATTTCAGGAAAGCGTGATACAGCAGAAAAAGACTTATATCAGGCAAATAAAGATATTATGCGTGTTACACAGCAGATTAACGCTTGTCTTGATGAAAACAAAGAAAATGAAGCAATGCAGTATGCAATGAAGAAGTCTACTTTGGAGAATAAGATTAATGTACTAAAAGATACAATTGAAGAGATGAAAGAAGCACAGGCTCACCAAAAAGACATTCGTGATCAGGCAGCCGAAGAATTGCAGAAACTTAAAGAGGAAAAGGAACAGGTTATTTTTCAGATGGAAGCCGATAGTCAGATTATCGAACTTCATCAGAGTATGGATAGTCTTAATACGAATAATGAGAGCGATAGAATGCTTGAAAGAGTTCGTGAAGGAGCAAGAAAGACAAGAGAACGTGCAGAAGGAAGTAGAATTGCATATGATTCTAGCGCACAGGCTAATGAGAGAAGACTTGCTAATTCTGAAAGAGAGCGCAATGCTCGTCAGATCCTTGATGATATGAAGAGACAGAGAGGTAATAAGTAATGATTGTATTAAACATTGGAGTTTTCGTAATCTGTCTTGGTGTATGCTTTGGAGCAGGTTTTATTGTAGGAAAACGTAAGAAGAATAAATAATTCAAGAGTTGGTAGGTGTCATAGCCTACTAACTCTATCAATACACCATATATAGTGATTGAAGAATACGATATATACTATATATGGTGTATAAATTACATTAGAAAGAAACGCACATTTCTTCAGGAATTTTGGAGGTGAAAATATGAATATTTTAAACATTATTTTATTGATTATGGGAATTTTTAACCTCATTGTTGGGATAACATGGACGAAAAAGAATGTTATCAACTTTGTATTCAAATTATTATTCTTGGTAGGCGGTGGATATTTAGTATTCTATGCTTTATATCTGAGTAACATTCTGATTGTTTTAAATAAGTAAGGAGACCAGCTATGAAAAGTCAACCATAAATTAGTAAAAAATTTCTTTTTCATA
>OMDO01000248.1_pt1 | contig 41425 bp, 30 predicted proteins | sample 1674051 | NCBI WGS metagenome assembly OMDO01 (sample SAMEA103958138, study PRJEB25191) | human gut metagenome | biome: human-associated habitat [ENVO:00009003]; feature: intestine environment [ENVO:2100002]; material: feces | place: Germany | collected 2013/2015 | reverse complement strand
ATGACCACACTGGTCAGACTGGATTCAAAATATGTCCCTTTTTAAAGTGGGCTCAGGACTTAATTTTGCAGAGATTACTCTTCCCATTCTAAGAACATAAATTTAACTTTTTAAAACTTACAATGTATGAAACAGAACGTACTACTTTCAATGTTGGCAATGACTGTCCCAATGGCAGCATTCGCTGATGCTAATGTACCTACTGCAAAAGATGTATATTCTTCTGCCGGTGGATTTGTGACATTTGATGTTTCATTGGTACCTGGCGATTATACTATCGCAGCTACGCCAACTAAGGGCGAGACCGTGAAGGTTATGGTAGATGGTAAGGCAACAACTACCTTCACTGTAAAAAAAGAAGGCTATGTGAAGATTCAGGCTACTGTTGACGAAAAGACAGAGTTTGAGTCAGCATTTGTGTTGACACTCAATTTTGATTTCGAGAAGGCTCTTGCTGCTACACAAAGAGAGTTGAGCGATGTATTGCTCAAGATTAGTTCATCTTCTGACAGCAAGATCCAGGAATTAGCTGCAACAGGTGCTGGAATCCAGAGCGATATTAATAAGTTGGCAAAGCCTGATAAGGATGCTTATGATACTTATGTAAAGAACCATCTTTATTTGGGCGCTGATTCTCCAGAGTTAAAGAAGATTTCTAAGAGAATTTCTACATTGGATTCTCAGGTAGATGCTGCCAAGAATAATCTTGCAGGTTATAATTTAGCCGTTCAGGCTGTTAAGAATTTTGAGGCTTCTGGGGCTTGGACAAATTTGGTTGCTGAGATTTCAAATCCAGATATCTCTGCTTATGCAGCTGAGACTAAGGGCTGCAAGGCTAAGTATGATGAGTTGAATGCTGCTGTTAAGGCTGAGAAAGAGGCTATTGAAAAGGCTTATAAGGATGGTACTGCTGGCACATATACAGCGGCTATCATGAAGAGTTGGACTGAAAATAATACAGCTACAGCTGAGTCTGTAACAAAGGTTATCCAGAAAGCCAACACCGATGATAAGGCTTATAATGTAGTATTGCCTGCGATTAAGAAAGCTATTGAGTTGAGAAACGAAATGTCTAATAAGTTGGTGACAGCTCTTCCTGCTGATCCTGATGTTTATGGTGACATGTTGACTGAAGCTCAGAATAAGCTTAATGAGCAATATCAGAAGGTTATCCTTTTGAATGGAGTAGATAAGAATGGTACAGCTACTTCTCATGACAATGCTGCTGCAACACAGACTGCTAATGTGGATGTTTTGACTGCTGTAACTGCTGCTATTAATGCTCTCCAGGCTGAGTATATTGAGAAGGCTGCAACTTTGAAGGCTGATTTTGCTGCAGAACTTGCTAACGTCAATAAATTGCAGACTTCTTTGGATAATGCAACGTCTGATGCTGATGCCAAGGCTAAGTTGGCTAAGGATATCACTGCTATTCAAACTTCAGTTAATACTCTGGAGACTACAGTTAAGAACGACAACAAGGCCCATACTGTAAAGGCTGGTAAATATGATGCAACTATCAAGGAAATCAATGGTAAGATTGACGCCTTGAAGGCTGCTGCTGCTCCTTATGAGGGCAATACAAAGGCTAAGGCTGAGGTTGAGAAGGATATCAAGACATTGACCGAGAGCTTGAGTGCCGCTAAGACAGCTGTTGGTAAGCTTGCTTCTGCTCAGGATAAGAACTTCAATATTGCTGCTAAGTACACAGTTACCGCTGAGGATTTGGCTAAGGCTATTGCAGGTTATACAGCAGAGTTGGATAAGCAATATCAGGCAGGTGTTAAGGATGGTAAGAATGCCGCAGGTGCTTACCAGACAGGTGATTTTGCTACAGGTAAGGCTGCTACATCTGAGGCTATTGCTGACTATCAGACCAATGCAGTCAATGCATTGGCTGCTTATGATAAGGTAGTTGCAGCTTTGGCTTCTTACAATACTGCTGTTGCTGATTTGGAGAAGACTGCAGTTGATGGTACGGTAACTGTAACAGATGCTGAAGGTGCTGAAACTTATGCTACCGCTATTGCTGGTTTGAAGGCAAAAGTAAGTGATATTCAGAAGGCTTTTGATGCAGCTAAGGCTAAGAATGATGCTGAATTTACTAAGGGTATCGCAGCTATATCACTTGATGGTACAATTGTAACACAGGCTAACAATTTGAAGAATACTTATGCTGATCGCAAGTCTAACTTCGATACAAATAAGACTCTCAATGCTGCTATTGCTATGCGTACCCAGGCTAGTGAGCGTATTGATGCTGTAATCAAGAGCTTGAAGGCTGAAGGAACTGATTATAAGGCTGAAACTTATGGAAAGAAGAATACCGAGCTATCTGCAACTAAGACTAATATAGTAGATGATGCAAAGGCTAAGAAGACAGAAGTAGACGGAACTCCTATTGATAAGAAGAACGCTGCTAATGTCATTGCTACAATTCTTCCTAAGTTGAATGAGGATATCAAGAAACTTGAAGATAGAAAGACTGCATTGGGTGAGACTGCTGCTAAGTATGAGAAGGCTTACACTGCAGAAAAGAATCAGAATGCTGCTGCAACAACAGTGCTTGCTGGTTTGAAGAAGGAACTTCAGGCTGCTAGTGCTAAGAATGAGGACCCTGATAGAACTGCTGAGTTTGATGGTGTTTCTATTTCTTCAACAATTACAACAATTGAGACTGATATTGCAACATCATTTGGTAATGAAACTTTGGTTTCTGATTGGAGTGATGCCAAGAATGAAAAGGGTGAAGTTACCAAGAAGGGTTATGCTACCCAGCTTGCTGCCGTTAAGACTAGCATCTCTGAATTGAGTAAGAAGGCTGAGGCTTCTACTGTCAATTGGAAGGCTAACACAGAGATTAATGCTGCTTGGACAACTTATGATGTAGAAAAGAAGATTGCTTCTGTAGAAACAGAATTAGGTAAGGTAGTTGCAGGTGCCGCTTCTAAGACTCATTATACTGAAGAGTATGCAGCTCTGACAACAGAAAGGGGTAATATTGAAAGTGATATTACTAAGGCGTATGGCACTGATCGTGATGCTGACGCAAAGAAGGTTGCTCTTATTCAGCGAATTAGTACTTTGGCTGGCAATTTGCAGACTCTCGCTACTAATATCCCTGTAAATGAGGCTAGTTACGCAGCTTTGACTACGAAGAGTGATGCTGTTCAGACAACTTGGAATGAGGCTTATGCAAAGATTGCTGCTAATGATTCTTCTACAAAGAAGGATCAGTGGTTGAAGCAACTCTCTGAGCAGGATGTAACATTCGGTACAATCAATAAGGATATCGCTGATAGCTACAAGAAGGGTGGTTTGTTGGCAGAGAGACGTACTGAGTTGGAGACTTCTTTGGATAACGTTAACAAGGCAGTCAAGAATATTGTTGACCAGCAGGAGGCAGGTTATAATTCTGCTATCGCAGCCGATAACCTGGCTAAGTACAACGCATTCTTGAGCGCTGCTGAACTTGCACAAAATGCAATTTCTGCTGCTAACAAGACTATCGTGGGTTATAGAGATGTTACCCATGAGGATTTGAAGAGCGATTGCTATAATGACATTTTAACAACTCTTGATAATATCAGTAAGTATCAAGGCTTATTGGATGCATTGAAGACTGAGACAGAGACAAAGTATAACGCTGTAAAGGCTCCTGCTTTGTATGATGCTACTTCTGCAATCAGCGATGCTGGTAAGTTCAAGGTTGATGTTGATGCTGCAATCTCTATTTTGAGTACTAAGGTGCGTACAAACGCTGATAAGGTTTACAAGGCTAAGTTTACAGACGGCTTCAAGAAGAATGTTGAGACAACCAAGTCTGCAGCTGAGGGTGTAGTATATGACAAGAAATATGTTGCATCTGCATTCAGCGATTTGACTAAGAAGGTTTCTGAAATCGAGGCATTGTCTAGTGATGGTGTTCAGTTCTTGATCAACATGGATACCAAGATTTTGGCTACCATTGAAGCTGCTGAGGCTGGTAACGAGGTAACTCAGGCTCTTGACAAGGCTTTGACAGATGATTATACTGTTAAGTTAAATGCGTTGGAGTCTGATATTCAGAAGAAGCAGACTGCTATGGCTGGTTTCGTTCATGCTGACAAGGCTAAGGATATCAAGGCATTTGATGATATGGTAGCAAAGACTGTTACAGCTGCTAAGTCAGAGAAAGCTAAGGTTGGACTCTTGGATGCAACTGAATATGGTGCTATCGTGAATCTGTTTAAAGCCTATGAGGCAGACAAGACTTATGCAAATGCAGAGTCTGCAAGTAAGACAGCAAAGGACAATGATGCTGCAAGAACAGATATCACTGGCAGGATTGCTCAGTTGAATACTGACCTTGCTGCTGCCCAGACATACATTGATAAGTATGTGCTTGTTGCAGCTGATATGAAGACCGATGTTGAGAAGCAGAAAGCAGCTATCGATAAGGTAGAAAAAGACCTTGCTGCTGATGTTGCTGTAAGTGCTAATAAGAAGACTTACGAGGCTAGTGTTAAGACTTGTGCTGATGGCGTGAAGGCTCTCTATGCTTCTGTTAATACAAAGGAGGAGCTTGCTATTAAGACCAATATCACCTCAATCTCTAATGAGTTGGCTGAAATGAAGAAGGAATATGCAGGAAACGCAACTAAGATTGCTGAATTTGATGCATACTTCAATACTAATTGCAAGACTTTGACAGCTGATTATGAGAAGGCATTGAAGGCTGCTACTACAGATACAGATAAGCAGGCTGTTAACTTGGATTGGGAGGTTAAGGTGGCTAAGGCTCATGCTGGTCTCACTTCATTGTGGAAGAGCAATATCGCTAGCGACACCTATGATTTGCTGCACAAGGCTTATGTTGATGCAAAGGCAGAATACGATGCTCTTGCTACCTTCGTTAATGCTGCTCATGCTCAGGTTAAGTCTGAATATGCTGACCAGGTAGCTAAGCTCGGTGTAGAATTGGAATCTGTCAACTCTGATATTGAGGCTGATAAGACTAACAATGTAGTTGTTACATACGAGAAGGTTCGTAAGAGTGCTATCAATAAGGTTAAGGAAGCAACTGCCGCTATCAAGACACCAGCTGAAGCAAAGGAGCAGAAGTGGAAGGCTAATGATGCAGCTAAGGCTGCTATCGATGCCAAGAACACCTTGTCTTCTGATCTTGAGGCCGTTAAGACTGCTGTCTTTGCACTGAGTCATGCTAAGGAAGAGGCCACAAAGGTTAATTATGAGAAGGAGGTTGAGGATATTAATGGTCAAATCACCGCTTTGAATAGCGCCATCGCTACTGCTAATGCAACGATTGAGTCTGGTAAGAGTATTGCTGAACTTCAGAGTTCACTTGAGGCTGAATGCACTTCTATTGCTGATGTTATTTCTGCATTCAATAAGAAAGCTCATTATCGTGAGACTACTACGGTTCTTATCAAGAGCTTGACCGATAAGGTTACTCTCTTGACAGGTAAAGACAGTAAGGTTAATGCTGATAAGAAGGCTGAATTGGAGAAAATGGCTCAAGAGGGTGGATCTATCTTCGCATTGAATTCATATAATACTAATATGTATTCGGCAGGAGCTTACAATCACGACATCAATGGTGGCTTGATTACTGACAAGGACGGTAAGCCAGTTTCTGTTGTTAAGGATTATGTTTCTGTAGTATATCCAGAGGTACAGGAGAAGGTTGAGGCTATTCTCGTTGAATTGAACCATGTTGAGATGATTGCTAACATCGTTTCAGGTGATGCTGACCAGGATGCTAACCATCTTGTTACTGTCAATGACTACTCTGAGGTTCGTTCTTGGATCCTCTCAGCTAAGACATATGATGCTGTTCCTGAGGCTAACGCTGTTGCAGGTGACGTAAATGGTGACAAGAAGTTCACTGTTGCTGACTTGACAAAGATCTCTAACATCATATTCTACGGTAATCCTGATGGTGAAGAGGGTACAACTACTAAGGCTCGTGCTTTGAATAGTACCCCTATTGCTTCTGTTGATGATGTAATCACAGTTAACAAGACATCTGAGGAAACTACTGTATTTGGCAAGACCGTACAGATTGCTATTGAGGTAGCTCATCAGCAGACTCTCACAGCAGGTCAGTTCGACGTTAAGTTGCCAGAGGGTATGAAGTTGGTTGGTCAGGAACTTACCGACCGTGCTAATGGTCATGAGTTGTTGAGCAATGAAATTGCTGACGGTCAGTATCGCTTCGTAGCTTCTACTATCGACAACAATGCCTTCAACGGTAACTCCGGTTCTATCGTAGTTCTCAATGTTGAGGTAGATGGTAGCTATCAGGGTGGAGCTATTGAGGTTTCTAATGCAATCTTCTCAGATGCTAAGGGACGTTCTTATAGCATTACTCGTGGCATCGGTGATGGTACAGGCGAGACCACAGGTATTGACAACATCACTGCACCTACAATGAAGGAGCGTATCTACTCTATCGGTGGTATGGTGAAGAAGTCTATCCAGAAGGGTATCAACATCATCGTTGGTGAGGATGGTACTGCTCGTAAGGTAGTTAAGAAGTAATAAAAGTTAAACAATTGATAGTATTGGCTGCTGCTAGCGACAGCAGGTGGCAGCTGATACTTCATTGGGTTTCTTATTACTGATTATGAATTTAATAACAATCAAAAATAATAAGATATGAAGAAAATATTCTATACCTTGTTGTTTCTTGCATTAAGCAGTGTTTCTGCATTCGCAGGTGAGAACACGCTTAAGATCGCTAATTTTACAATATTGGCGGGACAAGAGAAAGAATTGGCAATTGAACTCAACAATGAGGATATCATTACTTCGTTGCAGTTTGACATTGCACTTCCACAAGGTTTGACCTATGTTGAAGGTAGTGTTGCTAAGGTTGCTGACCGTATTACACGTGGCAGCCATTCTGTAAAGGTGGTTCCACAGAAGAAGGATGGAAAGATTGTTGATTATCGTTTTGGTATTTTCTCTACTGGAGTTGATGATGAAACGAAGGCTCAGTCTTCTATCAGCGAGCATTCTGGTGCTATCCTTACTATTAAGGTAAAGGCTTCTGAGGATTGCGTTGATGGTAAGATTACATTCAATGAGGCTTATGGTAGTGACGCTAGCAAGCCAGGTGAGAGTGCAAAGATGGTTGACGTAAAGTCTGATGCTACTCTGATGACGGTTTCTGCAGGTACTGCTGCTTTTGAGAAAGAAAGCGGTTACTTGTTTGCTGGTAACAAGGATGTTCTCAATGTAACTCTTGATAATGTAACCAAGCTTGTTAACTTGCAGGCTATTGTTACTCTTCCTAAGGGCGTTTCTTTCGTAAAGAACGAAAATGGTGATTATATCAATTACAGTAATCGTCTTACTGAGAATGTTACTGGTAGTATCAAGGCTGTTCCTGGTAAGGAGAACGTTTACACCTTGCTTCTTGAATCATTGACAAACGATGTGATTTCAGGTAACTCTGGTGTTCTCTTTGGTTTGAACGTTGCTGCTGATCAAACTTTCGCTGGTGGTGATATCGTTATCTCTGACATCAAGGTTTCTACTCCTAAGGGTACTGGTTATGTAGTAGGTGGCGAGCTTGCATATAAGGTTTATGCCGATCCAACAGGTGATGGTGTTTGGGATGTTGAAGACGTTGTGAAAGTTGTTTCTTTTGCTATGGGCGATGAATATAACTCATGTGCTGATATAGACGGAAATGGAGTTGCTGATGTGGAAGATGTAACTCTTGCTGTAGCAAAATCAATGAAATAATAATTTAAAATATTATAGTTATGAAAAATATTTTGAAAAAAATTGGAATGTCCTTGATGGCATTCGTTATGGGTTTCTCTTATGCTAATGCAGAGGATGTAAATCCTGTAACTATTTCTGTTGATCCTGTCCAGACCATGCCTGGTTCTGTAATAGATATTCCTGTTAATTATGAAAGTTCTACGGAGTTTGTTGCTTTTCAGATGGATATCGTATTACCTGAAGGACTTTCTTTCGAGCAGGATGACAAGCAATTTATTGTTGGTGGCAATGCGTTGGATGATCATATTTTAGCTAAGAAGTACAACGAAGAGACAAAGGCTTTAAGAGTTATGTTCTATAGTATGCAGAATTCTCCTCTTAAGAATGGTACATTGTTTACCTTTAAGGTAAAGGCAAATGACCAGTTAGCTGATGTTTCTAAGATTGAATTCAAAAAAGTAAAGTTTGCTAGTGGTGGTGTTTATTTCACTTATTCATTTGATGTAAAGAACATCAAGAAGGAGTGGGATGCTAACGAGGCTGCAAACACTAAGATCAATGAGGCTCTCACGGCTTTAATGACTGCTTTGGATGCTGCTGACGCTAAGATTAGCGAAACCTGCGTTGAGTCTGTGAAAACCGTTTACCTCGACAAGTTGGGTGATTGTGTTACTAACATTAACAAGCAGGCTATGGAGTTGAATGCCAAGTATGCTGCTATCCAGTTGACAGAGAAGGACGCTGAGGACTTCGTTGCTGATTGCGCCAAGGCTCAGGCTCAGTTTGATGTTATCGTTGCTGAGTCTGCTACTGCGATGACTAAGAGGGTTGAGGCTAACGAGGCTGCTAACGATACGTTCCAGGCTGCATTTACTGAGATTTCTACTCTGTTGAATGACGCTGATGCTAAGATCAACAAGGAGTGCAAAGACGTTAAGGATACTTATCTTGATAAGTTGGCAGAAATCGCAACTCAGGTTAATCAGAAGGGTATGGAGCTTGGTTCTCTCTACGCAGCTATTGAGCTGACACAGGAGGTAGCTGATAAGGCTGCTGCTGAAATCAATGCATTTGCTGCTCAGATTAAGGATATCGTTGCTGCAGCTGTTAAGGCTCAGAATGAGATTACTACTGGTATCCATGGTATCACTGCAGACTTCCAGAATGCTGAGGCTGTTTACTCTATCGGTGGTGTTCGTCTGAACAAGGCTGCTAAGGGTGTGAACGTTGTTATCAGAAATGGTAAGGCTATTAAGGTTGTGAAGTAGTACGAGTGACTTCCCCTATCCCCAGATAGGTGTAATAGTAAGAAAAAAGTATAAATTTAAGAGGGGCATCGCAAGGTGTCCCTCTTTTCTTGTCCCTTTTTTGAAGAAAATCCTTGATTTTCTTTGCGTTTTCAATAAAAAAGTGTATCTTTGCGACAGAATAGCAATATTGCGTCCATGACCTTATAAAACGTAAGAAGGTGGCAAGATTTATAGACCCACGTGTCGATTGGGCTTTCAAGCGAATCTTTGGAAGCGAGGACACTAAAGAATGTCTGATAACATTCCTCAACGGACTGTTTGAAGACGAGTTGGTAATCAAGGACGTGACGTTTGCCAAGTCCGAAAAACTTGGCTTGCGCCCCGGTGACCGTGGTGTGGTCTTCGATGTCTATTGCGTCACAAACGAAGGCAAGCATGTCATCGTCGAGATGCAGAAGAAAGAACAGGAATACTTTGCCGACAGGGCATTGTATTACACGGCACGTGCTATTGTGCAGCAGGGCGTTCGTGGAATCTGGGACTATCACCTGGCTCCAGTCTATACGGTGTGTTTCATGGATTTCGTGTTGGATAGTCCTATACTAAAGAAATTTCGTACCGACCTGGTGCTTACCGATTTGCAAACACACCAGCGAGTGTCCGACAGGATGCGTATTGTGTACCTCCAACTGCCATTGTTCGACAAGCACACGGAGGCCGAGTGTATGGATATATTTAATTGTTGGATTTATATAATGAAGAATATGAACATGTTTGAGCAGATGCCATTCAGCGAGAAGTATCCAGTCTTCCGCAAGTTGGCTGAGATAGGCGACCTCCGCAAGCTCTCCCGCGAGGAACTAGAGCTTTATGATGAGGACATCAAGAATATGCGTGATATATACGCCACCAGAAAGTTTGATGAGAAGAGAGGAATGGAAAAAGGAATGGCTAAAGGAATGGCTAAAGGAATGGCTAAAGGGCGTGCTGAAGGAATGGCTGAAGGAATGGCGAAAGGTGAACTGTCTAAAGGTTTGGAAGTAGCCCGTAACATGTTGGCAATTGATATGCCTTGGTCTCAAATCATGCAAGCTACAGGATTAACAGAAGACCAGCTGAAGCAACTTCAGTCGTAGTGTATGTACATTATCCACTAGGCGTTTCTTTTAGTATAAGTTATCCACCGGAGCGCCCAGATTTTGAAAATTGATTTATGTATTGAAGTATATGGAAATGGATGAAGTATTTAAAAATTTGCCTTTGGCGGAACAGAAGAAGATGCTCGATCATCTTGCAAAATTGCCAGATGTTCGTTTCTTGAGTAGTGAGGAGCGGGAAAAATACGATGAAAGTATTAAGGCTATTGACGATTACTACTCTGGTCTCTATGGCTCTTATGTTGATGGTGAGGAAAAGGGAATAGCTAAAGGTAAAGCTGAAGTTGCCCGTAACATGTTGGCAATTGATATGCCTTGGTCTCAAATCATGCAAGCTACAGGATTAACAGAAGACCAGCTGAAGCAACTTCAGTCGTAGTGTATGTACATTATCCACTAGGCGTTTCTCTTAGTATAAGTTACCCGTCAGGCGCTCCGCCGGATTGAAATTCTACGCTGAGGATTTGCATATCAAGGTAACTAAGGCTGGTACTGCACCAGGTATCTTTTATGGATGACATAGGTAGGTCTGGCTAGTTAACTGTTTATGTAGAACAGTTAACTGGCGGAACCGGAACAGTTCACTGTCTTACCTAGAACAGCCAACTGTCTTCATATCTGCTAGTTGGCGTCCATACGGCATAGTAAAACCTGCCATAAGAGATAGGAGCACAAGACCACCCCCTGGGATTCTTGATTCCGAGAATTTAATAAATAATGGAGTCATGAAATACTCTTCACTCTTCACCCATCCCTCGCACCTCCCGATAAATAGGGCGTTTGGCGAGGTGAAGAGTAGGCTCAACTCTTCACCACTCTTCACCGCTCTTCACCTATGTCTCAGCGACAATCATAAAGGAGGCATCCGGCAAATCCAATTACCAGGCCTCCTGTTTCTGCTTGAGTTCGATAAGCATATAAGCTTGTCCCTTCTTGACAAGAGAGAATGTTCCCTTATGGGTGAAGAGAGGTGAAGAGTGGTGAAGAGTTGCGGGAACTCTTCACCTCGCCAAACGCCCTGTTTATCGGGGTTTGCGAGGGATGGGTGAAGAGTGAAGAGTATTTGGCAAAAATCTCTGCCGCTACATACCGTCACTCCCTTTTGCTTTCTTCTCCCATCTCTGCCTTCTTCACCTTTCTGAACAAATCGGAGGCGAAGACGAGGTCGTTGAGCTTCTCGTTGGTGGCGCTCATTACCTGGTTTTTGTTGCCCTGCCACTCCTTGTGGCCCTGGTAGATGAAGCAGATGTTCTCGCCGATGCCCATCACCGAGTTCATATCGTGGGTATTGATGATGGTGGTCATGTTGTAATCCTTGGTAATGCCCGAGAGGAGTTCGTCGATGACGAGTGATGTCTTCGGGTCGAGACCAGAGTTTGGCTCATCGCAGAAGAGATACTTCGGGTTCATCACGATGGCACGGGCTATTGCCACACGCTTCTGCATACCTCCCGAAATCTCACCAGGGAATTTCTGCTGTGCCTCTATCAGATTCACACGGTCGAGACATTCCTGTGCGCGCTTCACGCGTTCCTTATAATTAAGGTTGGAAAACATATCGAGCGGAAACATCACGTTTTCCAATACATTGAGCGAGTCGAAAAGGGCGGCGCTCTGGAAAATCATTCCCATCTCACGGCGCATCATCACCTTTTCCTTCTTGTTCATGTGAACAAAGTCACGACCGTCGTAGAGCACCTGACCGCTAGTAGGCTCCAGGAGTCCGACGAGATTCTTCATCAAAACCGTCTTTCCCGAACCACTCTGACCGATGATCAGATTGGTCTTGCCGGTTTCGAATTGCACGCTGATATTATCGAGTACGGTCTTATCGCCGAATTTTTTCGTAAGATTTTTAACTTCTATCATAGTTCACTTCTTTAACTGAGAATTTAAGAGAGAATTTTAGAAAGAATTGTAGAGAGAGTTTAAGAGAGTATCTGAGTAAGGAACACATCAGAGAAGAGGATGAGTACGCTGGAGCATACCACGGCATCGGTGGAAGACTTTCCTACCTCTACCGAACCGCCTTCTACGGTGTATCCGAAATACGATGCCACACTCGAAATGATGAATGCGAAGAAGAGACTCTTGATGATACTCATCCATACAAACCACTGGTTGAAGTTGTGCTGCAATCCCAGGGTCAGGTCGTCGGGTGGCAGAATGTGGCCGATGTAGGCCGTGGCATAAGCGCCCACCGTGCCCAGCAGGGATGAGAAGATAACGAGGAACGGCATGATGGTAACCAAGCCCAGAATCTTAGGAAGAATCAGGTAGCATGCCGAGTTGACACCCATGATGTCGAGGGCGTCAATCTGCTGGGTTACTCGCATGGTGCCCAGCTCGGAGGCGATGTTGGAACCTACCTTACCCGCCAGAATCAGACACATGATACTTGATGAGAACTCCAGAAGCATGATTTCTCGGGTGGTGTAACCTGAAACCCATCGTGGCATCCATGGACTCTGAATGTTCAATTTCATCTGGATGCAGATAACTGCTCCAATGAAGAAGGATATCAGTAAAACGATACCAATAGAGTCAATACCCAATTGCGACATCTCCTTGATGTATTGTTTCAAGAACATGCGCATGCGCTCAGGACGGGAAAAAGAACGTCCCATCAATATAAGATATTTACCGAAGGTGGTAAGCCATTTTTCTATTAACATGCTATTATAAAACTGAATTTTGCTGCAAAATTAACCAAAATCCTCTAAAAAACTGCAATATTATGAATAGTTTTTGATTTTATAAGCGATATTTCCTTTATTTTTAGTATTTTTGCAGCCAAATTAGCTAATTATGGACGAAATTAACAATAACGAACAGCAAAATCAGAATTCTCTGGTTTTGCGAACAGAGGGATTGGTGAAGCGCTATGGTAAACGAACGGTTGCCAATGGAGTTTCTATCAATGTGAAGCAAGGAGAAATTGTGGGATTACTGGGACCTAATGGTGCTGGTAAGACAACTTCTTTCTATATGACAACTGGACTTGTTGTGCCTAATGAGGGACATGTCTTTCTGGGAGATCAGGAAATTACTGATTTCCCTGTATACAAACGTGCCCGTGCGGGAATCGGATATCTGCCTCAGGAGGCCAGTGTTTTCCGCAAGATGAGTGTTGAGGACAATATACTTTCAGTCTTGGAAATGACAGGAAAACCACGTAGTTATCAGTTGCAGAAATTAGAGAGTCTTATTAGCGAGTTTCGTCTCAATAAGGTTCGCAAGAATAAGGGTGACCAGCTTTCCGGAGGTGAGCGCCGCCGTACAGAGATTGCCCGTTGCCTGGCTATTGACCCAAAGTTTATTATGCTCGATGAGCCATTTGCTGGTGTTGACCCTATTGCGGTAGAAGATATTCAGCATATTGTATGGCAGTTGAAGTATCGCAATATCGGTATTTTGATTACCGACCATAATGTACAGGAGACTCTGACCATTACAGACAGAGCCTATCTGCTGTTCGAAGGTAAGATTCTTTTTCAGGGCAAACCAGAGGAATTGGCAGAGAATAAGATTGTGCGCGAAAAGTATCTGAGTAACAGTTTTGTGCTCAGAAAGAAGGACTTTCAGCTCATAGATGAGCAAAAAAGAGCCAAAGAAACAGCGTCTGATGGTTAAAAAATCATTTTTTTCTCTTATATATTAGGTATATCCATTAAAAATGTGTAATTTTGCAAGCCAATTGCGGTTATACACGAAAACTGTAGAATTAAAGAAAATATTAACAATAATAAAATAACAAATATCAAGATGAAAATTTCATTTGAAAATCCTGACAAGATTAATGGTCTTTTGACCCTCGTTGTCGAAGAGGAAGATTACAAGAATGATGTCGAGAAGACATTGAAAGATTATCGTAAGAAGGCTAATGTTCCAGGTTTCCGTCCTGGTCAGGCTCCTATGGGTATGATTAAGCGTCAGTTCGGTCCATCTGTAAAAATGGAAGCTATCAACAAGCTCGTTGGTCAGCAGATTTACAAGTATGTACAGGACAACAATATCCAGATGCTCGGTGAGCCTCTCCCATCAGAGAAGCAGGAGCCAGCTGACTTGGAGAATGGTACTTCTTTCACATTTATGTTTGATATCGCTGTTGCTCCAGAGTTCAAGGTAACTCTCAATGGTCGCGACAAGGTTGATTATTATAACATCACAGTTGATGATAAGATTCTCGATCAGCAGATTGATATGTACGCTCAGCGTGCAGGTAGCTACGAGAAGGCTGAGAAGTACGAGGAGAATGACCTTTTGAAGGGTGACTTGCGTGAGCTTGATGAAAATGGCAATACCAAGGAAGGTGGTATCACTGTAGAGGGTGCTATCCTGATGCCTAGCTACATCAAGGTTGACGAGCAGAAGAATCTCTTCAACGATGCTAAGCTCGGTGATGTAATCACATTCAACCCTAAGAAGGCTTATCCAGAGAACGATACTGAGGTTTCTTCACTCCTGAAGATTGAGCGTGAAGCTGTTAAGGACTTGGAGTCAGAGTTCAGCTTCCAGATTACAGAAATCCAGCGTTTCAAGAAGCATGAGATCAATGAAGAACTCTTTAAGCAGGTTCTCGGTGAGGATACTGACGTGAAGGACGAGGCTGCTTTCCGTGCAAAGATTGCAGAGGGCTTGCAGGCACAGCTCGTTAACGACTCAGATTATAAGTTCATTCTCGACGTTCGCGAGCACTGTGAGAAGAAGGTAGGTGAATTGCAGTTCCCAGATGCACTCTTGAAGCGTATCATGTTGGCTAACAACAAGGATAAGGGCGAGGAGTTCGTAGAGAAGAACTATGCTGAGAGCATCAAGGAGTTGACATGGCATCTTATCAAGGAGCAGCTTATCAAGGCTCAGGATATCAAGGTTGATGACAAAGACCTGATGGAGACAGCTAAGGAGGCAGCTCGTGCTCAGTTCGCTCAGTATGGTATGAACAACATTCCTGAGGAGTACATTGAGAACTATGCTAAGGAAATCCTCAAGAAGGGTGACGCTACAGATGCACTTGTAGATCGCTCTATCGATCGTAAGTTGGCTGCAGCTCTGAAAACAGCTGTAAAACTCAACGAAAAGGAGATTTCTGTAGAAGATTTCAACAAGATGATGCAGGAATAACATTTTTTTGAAAAAAAACTTCAAATAAATACGAGGTTATCGACTTTTTTTATTATCTTTGTTCCACCGAACGAGAAATAAGGGTCGATAACCTCTTTTTTCGTATGGTTTAAAACGTAAAATACTATATAGATATGAACGATTTTAGAAAATATGCAACCAAGCATCTTGGTATGAATGGTATGGTGCTTGATGATGTTATTAAGGCACAGGCTCAGTATATGAACCCTTACATCTTGGAGGAGCGTCAGCTGAACGTTACTCAGATGGATGTATTCTCTCGCTTAATGATGGACCGTATCATCTTTCTGGGTACACAGATTGATGACTACACCGCAAATACATTGCAGGCGCAATTGCTGTATCTGGATTCTGTAGATAGTGGCAAGGATATTTCTATCTATTTGAATAGTCCTGGTGGTAGCGTTACTGCCGGTTTGGGTATTTATGATACCATGCAGTTTATCTCTAGCGATGTTGCTACTATCTGTACAGGTATGGCTGCTTCTATGGCTGCCGTGCTGCTCGTTTCTGGTCAGGAGGGTAAACGCTCTGCTTTGCCTCATAGCCGTGTCATGATTCACCAGCCATTAGGAGGCGTTCAGGGTCAGGCTTCTGATATTGAGATTGAGGCTCGCGAAATCTTGAAGATGAAGAAGGAATTGTATACTATCATTTCAGACCATTCTCATACTCCTTATGATAAGGTTTATGCTGATAGCGACCGTAACTATTGGATGACAGCTGAAGAAGCCAAGGAATATGGAATGATAGATAATGTGTTGGTTCGTAAATAACGAATTGTTTTAAGTAAATATGCGTATATATAATAAGGTGCGCAAGAAGAGATAATAATTATAATATGCCAAAGAAAGTATGTAGCTTCTGTGGAAGATCAGAAAATGAAGTCAGATTACTCATCACGGGTATCAATGGCTTCATTTGCGAAGATTGTGCTAAGCAGGCTTATGAAATTATACAGTCTACAGGGGTCTTAGCTCCTAAAGCTGGGGAGGGTAAGTTTGTTCTCAAAGAGGTGCCAAAGCCTGTAGAGATCAAAAAATACCTGGATGAATATATCATCGGTCAGGATCAGGCTAAGCGCAATTTGGCTGTCGCTGTATATAACCACTACAAGCGTTTGCAGCAGCCAAAGGATGAAGATGGTGTAGAAATCGAAAAGAGTAATATCATCATGGTTGGTAGTACCGGTACAGGTAAAACCTTGTTGGCGCGTACAATAGCTAAGATGTTGGATGTTCCTTTCACCATTGTTGATGCCACTGTATTTACTGAAGCAGGTTATGTGGGTGAAGACGTTGAAAGCATCTTGTCGCGTCTGTTGCAGGTTGCTGATTACGATGTGGCTGCAGCAGAAAGGGGAATTGTGTTCATTGATGAGATTGATAAGATAGCCCGCAAGAGCGATAATCCTTCTATCACGCGTGATGTGAGTGGCGAAGGTGTACAGCAGGGATTGTTGAAACTCTTGGAAGGTACCATGGTTAATGTTCCGCCTAAGGGTGGACGCAAGCATCCTGATCAGGATTATATCCATGTAGATACCAAGAATATCCTGTTTATCTGTGGTGGTGCTTTTGACGGTATTGAGCGTAAAATAGCTCAGCGTATGAATACGCACGTAGTAGGCTATAATTCGGTTCAGAATGTAGCTAAGATAGATAAGAAGGATTTGATGCAGTATATCCTTCCACAGGATTTGAAGTCTTTTGGCTTGATACCTGAAATTATCGGTCGTTTGCCTGTGCTTACTTATCTCAATCCGTTGGATAGGGAGGCTTTGCGCAAAATCTTGGTTGAACCTAAGAATTCAATTGTCAAGCAGTATCAGAAATTGTTTGAGATGGATGGCATCAAGTTGAAGTTTGATGAGGAAGCACTCGATTATATCGTAGATAAGGCGGTAGAGTATAAATTGGGTGCTCGCGGACTTCGTTCTATTGTTGAAGCTGTGATGATGGATGCTATGTTTGAGATTCCATCAGAGAAGGTTAAATCATTCACTGTTACGCTGGAGTATGCCAAGCAGCAGTTGGATAAATCTCATCTCGGACAGTTGGAAACAGCATAAATCAGTTGGGCTTTTTGCCCAATTGAATGCTATTTAATCGTATATATAGATATATATAATATAATAATAGGTGGATATGACAGAACAGGTTAATCTTACAGGACAGTTGAAGCATTATTTCGGCTTCGATTCGTTTAAGGGTGATCAAGAGGCAATCATCAGAAATTTGATGAGTGGCAATGATACTTTTGTATTGATGCCTACAGGTGGCGGTAAGAGTTTGTGTTACCAGTTGCCTTCGCTCATTATGGAGGGCACAGCTATTGTGATTTCTCCTCTGATTGCTTTGATGAAGAACCAGGTAGATGTTATTAATGGTTTGAGTGAAAGTGATGGCGTGGCTCATTATCTCAATTCATCATTGAATAAGTCGGCTATTGAGAAGGTGAAGAATGATATTCTCAATGGTACGACCAAACTCCTGTATGTTGCACCTGAATCTTTGACGAAAGAAGATAATGTTGAGTTCCTTAAAACAGTAAAGATTTCGTTCTATGCCATTGATGAGGCTCACTGTATCTCTGAGTGGGGACACGATTTCAGACCAGAGTATCGTCGTATTCGCCCTATTATTAACGAAATAGGTGTTGCACCTGTGATAGCGCTTACAGCTACTGCAACAGATAAGGTACGTACTGATATCAAGAAAAACTTAGGCATCATGGATGCCAAAGAATTCAAGAGTTCTTTTAACCGTCCTAACTTGTATTATGAGGTGCGCCCGAAGAACAAGGATATCGATCGTCAGATCATCATGTTTATTCGTCAACACAAAGGAAAGAGTGGTATTATCTATTGTCTCTCCCGTAAGAAAGTAGAGGAATTGGCAGAGGTATTGAAAGCCAATGAAATCAAAGCGGCTCCTTATCATGCCGGTCTTGATTCGGCTACCCGTTCTCAAACCCAGGATGATTTTCTGATGGAGCGTATTGATGTCATTGTTGCTACTATCGCCTTCGGAATGGGTATCGATAAACCTGATGTCCGTTTTGTTATTCATTATGATATACCCAAGAGCTTGGAAGGTTATTATCAGGAAACAGGTAGAGCCGGACGTGATGGAGGCGAGGGTATATGTATCGCCTTCTATGCCCGTAAAGACCTCAGAAAACTGGAGAAGTTTATGGAGAACAAACCTGTAGCAGAACAGGATATCGGCAGACAGTTGTTGCAGGAAACGGCTGCCTATGCAGAATCATCTGTCTGTCGCAGAAAAATGTTGCTTCATTATTTTGGTGAGGAATATCATGAAGAAAACTGCCATAACTGCGACAACTGCCTGCATCCTACAGAAAAATTCGAGGCTAAGGATGCGCTGCTCGTTGTTTTGGAGTCTGTTGCTGCGGTGAAGGAGAATTTCCGCCAGGAATATATCATCGATTTTGTAAAGGGACGTGCTACTGATGATATCGTTTCTCACAGGCATGATGAACTGGAGGAGTTTGGAGCAGGAGAAGATATGGATGCTAAAGTTTGGAATCCTGTTATCCGTCAGGCGTTGATAGCCGGTTATCTCAAGAAAGATGTAGAGAACTATGGCCTTTTGAAGTTGACAGCTGCGGGTAAGCGTTTCATTAAGAATCCTGAATCATTCATGATCGTTGCGGATAAGGAATTCTCTGATGATTTTGATGGAGCGCCTCTGAGCGAGCATAATACAGGTGCTTTGGATCAGACACTTTTCTCCATGTTGAAAGACTTGCGTAAGACAGTAGCAAAGAAGCATAAATTGCCGCCTTATGTTATTTTCCAGGATATTTCTCTGGAACAGATGGCAACGATGTATCCTGTAGATATGCAGGAATTGCAGAACATACAGGGAGTTGGAGCCGGTAAGGCAAAGAGGTATGGTAAGGAGTTCTGTAAATTGATCAATCAGTATTGTGAAGAGAATCTGATAGAGCGTCCTGAGGAATTACGTGTCAGGACAGTTGCCAAGAAATCAGTCTTGAAGGTAAGCATCATTCAGAGCATAGACCGCCAGATAGATCTTGATGATTTGGCAGAAGCAAAAGGTTTGGATTTCTCAGAATTGCTTGACGAAATAGAAGCAATCGTTTACAGCGGTACCAAGCTGAATATCGATTATTTCATAGAGGAAGTTGTGGATGATGACCATGTAGATGACATCTACGATTACTTCATGGAGAGCGATACTGATGATTTGAATGCGGCTCAAGATGAATTGGGTGAAGACTACAATGAAGACGAAATTCGACTCGTCAGAATCAAGTTTTTGTCCGAACAAGCCAACTAATCACGTTAAATAGCATTAATAAGGTAAGATTTTCGTGAAAAGCGAACTCTATCTGAGAAATTATTGCTAAATTTGCACGCAATAAATTTTTAAAGGTTACAATATGTCATCATTTGTTGCAGATAAAATTGTAATGGACGGTCTCACTTACGACGACGTCCTTCTTATCCCTGCGTATTCAGAGGTACTACCAAAACAGGTAGAGTTGAAAACCAAGTTCTCTCGTAACATCGAGTTGAACGTTCCATTCGTTACAGCAGCGATGGACACCGTTACCGAGGCTTCAATGGCGATAGCTATCGCTCGTGAAGGTGGTATCGGTGTAATTCACAAGAACATGACCATTGAGGAGCAAGCTCGTCAGGTTGCTATTGTGAAGCGTGCTGAGAATGGTATGATTTATGACCCTGTCACCATCCGTCGTGGCAGTACAGTAAAGGATGCTCTTGATATGATGCATGATTATCATATCGGTGGTATTCCTGTGGTAGATGATGAAAATCATCTTGTAGGTATTGTTACCAACCGTGATCTTCGTTTTGAGCGCCACATGGACAAGAAGATTGATGAGGTAATGACTAGCGAGAATTTGGTTACCACTCACATCCAGACCGACTTGGTTGCTGCTGCTGCCATCCTGCAGGAGAATAAGATTGAGAAACTCCCTGTAGTTGACAGCGAGAATCACCTGGTAGGTTTGATTACTTACAAGGACATCACAAAGGCTAAGGACAAACCTATGGCTTGCAAGGATGCCAAGGGACGTCTTCGTGTGGCTGCCGGTGTGGGTGTTACTGTAGATACATTGGATCGTGCCAAGGCTTTGGTTGAGGCAGGTGCTGATGCTATCGTTATCGATACTGCTCATGGTCACTCTAAGGGTGTAGTTGAGAAACTCAAGCAAGTTAAGGCTGCCTTCCCACAGGTAGATGTTGTGGTAGGTAATGTGGCTACTGGTGAGGCTGCCAAGTATTTGGTAGAGAATGGTGCTGATGGTGTTAAGGTAGGTATCGGTCCTGGTTCTATCTGTACTACTCGTGTGGTTGCCGGTGTTGGCGTTCCACAGTTGAGTGCTGTTTATGATGTATATTCTGCTCTGAAGGGCACAGGTGTACCTTTGATAGCTGATGGCGGTCTTCGTTACTCAGGTGATGTTGTGAAGGCTTTGGCTGCCGGTGGTAGCTGCGTCATGATCGGTTCTTTGGTTGCTGGTACCGAGGAGAGTCCTGGTGATACTATTATCTTCAATGGCCGTAAGTTTAAGAGCTATCGTGGTATGGGTTCTTTGGAGGCTATGGAACAGAAGAATGGTTCTAAGGACCGTTACTTCCAAGGTGATACCAAGGATGTCAAGAAATTGGTTCCAGAGGGTATCGCTGGTCGTGTGCCTTACAAGGGAACTGTCCAGGAGGTCATCTACCAGCTGATTGGTGGTTTGCGTTCTGGTATGGGATATTGTGGTGCTGCTACCATCGAGAACTTGCACAATGCCAAGTTCGCTCGTATCACAAATGCAGGTGTGTTGGAGAGTCATCCACATGATATCACTATCACTAGTGAGGCTCCTAACTATAGCCGTCCTGAATAATATAATTAGGAAATATGAAGTTTTATGCACTTATAGCGGCAATGCTCCTTTCGGGGAGCATTGCTTTTGCTCATACCGACCCAATTGTTATGATTATTGATGGTCAATCTGTCAAGAAGTCGGAATTTGAGTACTTTTATCAGAAAAATCATTTGGGAAATACGGTTGATTCTAAAAGTGTCAAGGTGTTTACCGATGGCTTTGTTGATTATAAGCTGAAAGTGCAAGCTGCTAAGGATGCTCATCTCGATACTTTGCCTAATATCAGGCGTGTGTTGAAACGATATGATGATGTCGAGTCATGCGAGTTGATGCCCGATAAAGGCAGTGTTCATGTTGCACATATCCTCTTGAGATTGGGACAGAAAGCATCTTACCGGGAACAGGAGGTGGTGGAAAGAAGAATCGATTCTATTTATCAGGCTCTTTGTAAAGGTGCAGGTTTTGCAGACCTGGCAAAAAAGTGTTCTGATGATAAAGGGTCTGCGGTCAATGGGGGAACTTTGGCATGGTTTACAAAAGGTCAGACAGTGAAGGCTTTTGAAAAAGTAGCTTTCTCTCTGCGAAAGGGTGAGATTAGTAGACCGTTTATGTCTGAGTTTGGTTATCATATCGTCAAGTTGCTGGATAAACATGATGATGGTAATCAGAAAAAATATGTTGCTGATGCTAAGGTAGAAAATTGGCGGGGAACCTACCAGCAGCAGGAGGAAGTAGAAAACCTTTTGCAGAATGAAATCTGCCAGCGTAATATTTGGGATAAGGCTGCTGCTGATAAAAAAGGTCTGGCTGCCTTCTATGCCAAGAATAAGAAAAAATACAAATGGGAAATGAAGCGCCTGAAGAAGATGAAGGTTAATCTGCCCCGGAATGGCGAATACCCGGATGTGGTACTTGCTGACTATCAAGACTCGTTAGAGAAACAATGGGTCGCACAACTGAAGAAGAAATATAAGGTGGTGGTTTTCCATAGCATGTTGACCACTCTCAATATACATTAATATATTATAGAAACAATACATGAATACTGGATATAAAATGACAATGGCATTTATAGCCCTGCTGATGATAGTAGGAATAAGTGCTAGTGCAACAAGAGCAAGCCGTAGTGCTTTGGCTCATGAGGCTGATTCTGCAAATATCAAGCAACAAGCTGCTGCCGATTCTCAGAAAATCAATGAGGGTAGTGTGGTTGATGAGGTAATTTGGGTTGTCGGCGATGAGGCTATCTTGAAGTCAGACGTCGAGGTAACCCGTTTGCAGGCTGAGGCTGAAGGTATTAAATATACTGGTGACCCAGACTGTTCTATTCCTGAGCAGATTGCCGTTCAGAAACTGTTTCTCCATCAGGCAGCTATCGATAGTATCGAAGTATCTGAGTCAGAAGTCATGAATGGTATCGACGAACAGATCAACAGTTGGGTTTCCATGATTGGTTCTCGTGAAAAACTGGAGGAGTATCGCAAGCAAAGTATCACCCAGATGCGCCAGCAGATGCATGATGATTTCAAAAACCAACAGCTGATTCAGAAGATGAAGCAGGAACTGGTGAAGGATATCAAGGTGTCTCCAGCTCAGGTACGTAAATACTTCAAGGATTTACCTGCCGACAGTATCCCTTTTGTTCCTACAGAGGTAGAGGTTGAGATTCTTACCATGCAGCCACGTATTCCTCTTGAGGAGATTAACCGTGTGAAAAATCAGTTGCGTGAGTTTACTGACCGTGTGAATAAGGGTGAGACTTCTTTTGCTACTTTGGCTCGTCTTTATTCTGAGGATCCGGGTTCAGCCCGTATGGGTGGCGAGATGGATTATATCGGTAGAGGTATGTTGGATCCTGCGTTTGCAAATGTAGCATTCAATCTTACCGACCCTAAGAAAATCTCAAAGATTGTTGAGTCTGAGTTTGGTTATCATATCATCCAGTTGATTGATAAGCGTGGTGATAAGATTAAGTGTCGCCATATCCTGCTCAAGCCTCAGGTTTCTCAAGATGCTATTGATAAGTCTATCGGCCGTCTGGATTCTATCGGTAATGATATCCGTGCCGCTAAGTTTACCTTTGAGCAGGCTGTTGAAGCATTGTCTGATGATAAGGATACCCGCAACAATAAGGGTTTGATGGCCAATGTTACTCCTGACCAGTCAAGAACTTCCCGCTTCCAGATGAAGGATCTGCCTACCGAGGTTGCCCGTACGGTAGATACAATGAAGGTAGGTGAGGTTTCTGCACCTTTCACGATGGTGAATTCCAAGGGTAAAACCACTTGTGCTTTGGTAAAACTGGTAAGCCGTGTTGACGGACATAGAGCTACTATTACCGAAGATTTTCAGGTGATGAAGGATGTAGTGTTGGCTAAGGAGCGTGCCCAGACCTTGCACGATTGGGTAGTCAATAAAATCAAGCAGACTTATGTTCGTATGAACGATCGCTATAAGGATTGTAAGTTTGAATATCAAGGTTGGATTAAATGATAAATAAAAGATTAAATAATCATATCAGAGGGCATAGAATCATATCGGTTATGGTTCTATGCCTGTTTGGGTTTTGTCTGATGCAAGCCATGCAGGCTCCAAAGAAGCATGCAAGAAAACGCCCTCATGGTGACCGCGTATATCTTTTGCATGCAGATGAATTGTACTATGATATGTTCGGAAATAATCCTGATGCCCAAATATTGAAAGGTAAGGTCTCTTTCTTGCATCAGGGCAGTCATCTTACCTGTGACAGCGCGTATTTCTATCAGGCTTCTAATTCCGTGAAAGCTTTCGGACATGTTCATTACCGGCAGGGAGACACCTTGTCACTCACTTGTAATAGAGCAGAGTATGATGGGCAGATGCAGATGATGAGAGCACGCAAGAATGTGGTCTTGCATCATCGTCGGCAGACTTTGCGTACTGATAGCTTGGATTTCGACCGCTTGTATAATATGGCAAACTTCTTTGACGGCGGAACGCTGATTGATGGTAAGGATAAGCTGGTTGCCGATTGGGGTGAGTATCATACCGAAACGCGTGAGGCTAAGTTTGTCTATAATGTCAAGTTGCGCAGCGGCAAGGATATTGTTACCACCGATACTTTGTATTACGATGTCCGTAAGTCAAAGGCTCACATGGTAGGACCTTCTAAGATTGTTTCCGGTGCAAGTGTTGTCAAGACCGAAGACGGATATTATGATACCAAGACCGATAGAGCACAGCTTTACGGGCGCTCTACGGTTATGGATAAAGACAAGACACTTACGGGTGATACGCTCTATTATGTAAAGGATGGAGAGAGTACCGGATATGGTAATGTGGTTTATGTAGACAAGAAAAATAAAAATTCCCTGACTTGCAATTATCTGCGTTACAACGAGAAAACCGGTAATGGCTTTGCCACCCGCAATCCTGTAGCGATCGACTATTCGCAGAAAGATACCCTTTGGGTTCATTCTGATACCATGCGTATCAATACCTTCCATATCAATACCGATTCGGTATACCGTAAGGTGCATGCTTATCCTAAGGTCCGTGCCTATCGCCTGGATATGCAGGCCATCTGCGATTCCCTGGTTTTCAATTCTCAGGATTCCTGTATGACCATGTATAAGGATCCTATCGTCTGGAATGGAAACCGTCAGTTGCTGGGCGAGAAGATTCTGGTCTTCATGAACGACTCTACCGTTCGTTTTGCCCATGTCATCGGACAGGCGCTGTCTGTAGAGCAGATGCCGGATAGTGTTCATTTCAATCAGATCAGTTCTTCTGAGATGAAATCTTACTTTGAAAAAGGTGAAATCAAGAAGGCTGAGTCTATCGGCAATGTGCAGACCATCTATTACATGACGGATGATAAGGACAGTTCGCTCATTGGTTTGAATTATTTGGAAACCGATACCATGCGCATGTATATGGCACCGGGCAGGAAGATGGAGAAAATCTGGACCAATAAGTTTACGTCTACCATGTATCCTATGACGCAGATTCCGCCGGCAAAATATAAACTTAACAATTTTGCCTGGTTCGAGGACTTGCGTCCTAAAGATAAGAATGATATCTTTGTATGGCGTGGTAAATCCAAGGGCTCCGAACTCAAGAACATTAAGCGTCATGAAGCTCCACTTCAGAAACTGACTGACTGATTATAATGAAGCATCATTTTCTTATATGATTAATATTTAGAGATGAGTGATATTATTCAACTTTTACCCGATTCTGTTGCCAATCAGATAGCAGCAGGTGAGGTTATACAGCGTCCGGCTTCAGTTATCAAGGAGCTGGTCGAAAATGCAGTCGATGCGGGTGCCAGGAATATCCATGTCACAGTTACCGATGCTGGCCGTACCAACATCCAGGTGATAGATGATGGAAAAGGTATGTCTGAAACAGATGCTCGTTTGGCTTTCGAACGTCATTCTACTTCCAAAATCCGTAAGGCTGATGATTTGTTTGCACTTCGCACCATGGGCTTCCGTGGCGAAGCTTTGGCGTCAATAGCTGCTGTGGCTCAGGTAGAACTGAAGTCAAGACAGGCTACCGACGAGATAGGAACCCTGATACGGATTTCTGGTTCCCGATATGAGAAACAGGAGCCATGCTCCTGTGCTGTGGGAAGCCTCTTCTCTGTCAGCAATATCTTTTATAATGTACCCGCGCGAAGGAAGTTCCTGAAGTCCAATTCTACAGAGTTGAACAATATTCTGACGGCTTTCGAGCGGATTGCATTGGTAAATCCTCAAATCACCTTTACTTTACATAGCAATGGTACCGAAGTATTCAATTTGCGTGCCGCTAATTTGCGTCAGCGCATTCTCGATGTCTTCGGCAAGCGTTTCAATCAGGAACTCCTGCCGGTAAATGTAGAAACCACTATGTGTAAGGTGTCTGGATTTGTGGGCAAACCTGAATCTGCCAGAAAGAAAGGTGTGCATCAGTTCTTCTTTGTCAACGGGAGATACATGAAACATCCTTATTTCAATAAGGCTGTGATGGCTGCTTATGACCGTCTGGTTCCTCAGGGTGAACAGGTGCCTTACTTTCTGTATTTTGATGTAGATCCGAAGGATATTGATGTGAATATCCATCCTACGAAGACTGAAATCAAATTCGAGAATGAGCAGGCTATCTGGCAAATCCTCTCGGCTTCGGTCAAGGAGTCCATCGGTATGTTCAATGATGTACCTACCATTGATTTCGATACCGAGGATAAACCGGACATCCCTGTTTACAATCCTGAGATGAGTACGGCTGCTGCACCGAAGATCAGTTTGAATCCTGGTTATAATCCGTTCAAGTCTTCCTCTTCCACGGGAGCAGTCCCTATGGAATCAGGCTTCTCTGTTCCTAAGTCGAAACCTCTGGTGGATGAAAAATGGGAACAGCTTTATGAAGGACTCAAAAATCAGGATGATGTGCAGGGGATGGAACAGACCATGGTGTTTTCCGATGATTCTTGTCGGGATAATACGCCAGACAGTATCATTGCAGAGAAATCGCCAGCCCATTATCAGTATAAAGGTAAGTATATCATGACTGCGGTAAAATCGGGATTGATGATTATCGACCAGCATCGTGCCCATGTGCGTGTCTTGTTCGAACAGTATTTGCGCCAGTTGGCTGACCGGACCTTTCATTCACAGAAAGTCCTCTTTCCTGAGGTTGTGCAGTTCCCGATTTCTGAGAAGGTAATCTTTGAAAAGATCCTGCCTGAAATGGAATCGATGGGCTTTGAACTGGAAGATCTTGGAGGCGGAAGCTATGCCGTAAATTCAGTTCCTGGCGGACTTGAAGGATTGAATCCTCTTAAACTGGTACAGGACATGGTTTCTTCTGCAGTAGAAAAGGGCGTATCAGCCATTGATGAAATCAATCAGACTTTGGCTTTGAGTCTGGCTCGCCAGGCTGCAATACCTCAGGGGCAGATATTGAGTAATGAAGAGATGGAGGGGCTGGTGAATGATCTTTTTGCCTGCCAGAATGTCAATTATACGCCCGACGGGAAGTCGGTGCTTTGCATCCTCCGTCAGCAGGAAATAGAGCATCTTTTAGGCTAAAATATGGTAAAAAACCTTCTTTTCTTAAAAAAGTTAACATAAAATGCTAATTTTTTATGAAAAAGAAGGTTGTTTCAAAAAATAGTATTATCTTTGCACACTCATTCAGAAGGTATAGATATATAAATTGATTGTTAAAATATAAAGTTATGAAAAAGTTATTAGCAGTGCTGGCATTGGCTAGCGTTTCAATGAGCAGTATGGCTCAGGATGCAGCAACTACTGAAAAGTATAGCGTTGCAACAAATTCTTTCTGGAGCAATTGGTTTGTTCAGGCAAACGTTGCAGGTTCTGCTTTCTGGGGTAACCAGGAAGAGGGTAATGGTTTCTCTAAGAGCCCATTCAAGGGGTTCAGAAACAATCTTGGTTTCTCTGTAGCAGTAGGTAAGTGGTTCACACCAGGTCTTGGTCTCCGTACTAAGTTCAATGGTGCATGGGGCCGCACTGTTGTTTCTGAGGACAAGAAGACAAATGCAAACAAGTACTGGACTTTGAACGAGCAGATTCTGTTCAACCTCAGCAATATGTTCTGCGGTTACAATGAGGCACGTGTTTGGGATTGCATCCCTTACGTAGGTGTTGGTTTGAACCGTAACATGAGCGCTAACCGCTATTCTCCTGTTGCTGGTGTTGGTCTCTTGAATGAGTTCAAGATCAATAACAAGTGGGCTATCAACCTCGATGTAAACTATACATTGGGTGATAACGACTATGATGGAGTTACAGAGTTGTTGGATGGCGCAAAGAAGACCTCTTCTCACTCTTTGAGCAAGATGATTGCAAGACACGACCGTTCTTTGAATGTTGAGGTCGGTGTTACATACAACTTGGGTAAGGCTACTTGGAACAAGGTTCCAGATGTTGATGCTATCAACGCTCTTCATCAGTCAGAACTCGACGCTCTCAATGCTAAGTTGAACGATGCTAATGCAGAGAACGACCGTTTGAAGAATCTCTTGAACAACCAGAAGTCTGTAGAGGAAAAGGCAGTTAAGGAGTATGTTGCTACTCCAGTTTCTGTATTCTTCAACATCGGCAAGTCTAAGGTTGCTTCTAAGAAGGATCTCGTAAACGTACAGGCTCTCGCTCAGTATGCTAAGGACAACAACGCTAAGTTGGTAGTTAATGGTTATGCTGACAGCGCTACTGGTTCTGCAGCTGTTAACCAGAAGATTTCTAAGGCTCGTGCTGAGAAGGTAGCTGAAGAGCTCGTTAAGTTGGGTGTTGCTAAGGAGAACATCGTAGTTAAGGCTAACGGTGGTGTTAAGGATTTGACTCCTGCTTCTTACAACCGTCGTGCAACTGTTCAGGTTGGTGAGTAATTATACAGTATATATAATATAAGGTATAAAAATAGAATAGGGCATTCTTCCTCATGAAGAATGCCTTTTTTGTTTCTTTGAATTTCTTAAAAAGAACTTTTCTTTCTCAATAAGTACCTTTTGGGGTTGAAAGAGGTTTTGCAGTCCCATCGTAGGTACTTTCTCTTGGTTGGCTGTTTTTGGCAATTGAACTGCTGCAATAACTGACCGTTTTTACCCTGAAAATTGAGGGAAAACACCAGAAAATGCACTTTTTTGAAGAAAAAACGAAAAAAGTTGCTGAAAAATTTGGTGGGTCCAAAAAAAAGTCGTACCTTTGCAACCGCTTACGAAAAGTAAGGGCGCTTAGCTCAGCTGGTTTAGAGCATCTGCCTTACAAGCAGAGGGTCGGCGGTTCGAATCCGTCAGCGCCCACGGGGGTGTTCCCTGTGATTCACTTTTGTGGTTGCAGGGACTTTTTTAAGGGCGTTTAGCTCAGCTGGTTTAGAGCATCTGCCTTACAAGCAGAGGGTCGGCGGTTCGAATCCGTCAACGCCCACAATGGTGAAGGTCTTTCAACAAATGTTGAGAGACCTTTTTTAATGCTTTTAAATTATTTTATCACTATTTTCTCTGTTTTCTCACGATAATTCATTAATTTTGCACCCTATATATAATACGTATTGTTATGAATTTAGATTTATTGACTGCCATATCACCAATTGATGGTCGTTATAGGGGAAAAACAGAGCAGCTCGCTAACTACTTCTCAGAGTATGCTCTCATTCGTTATCGTGTACGCGTAGAGATTGAATACTTCATTACTCTATGCGAGTTACCTTTGCCACAGCTTGCTTCTTTCGACAAGTCGCTGTTCGAACGTTTGCGTGACATTTATCGTAATTTTGACGAAAAGGAAGCACAGCGCGTAAAAGACATCGAGAAAATTACCAATCACGATGTAAAGGCTGTTGAGTATTTTATCAAGGAAGAACTCGATAAGATCGGAGGCTTGGATGCTTACAAGGAGTTTATCCATTTTGGTTTGACATCTCAGGATATCAACAACACAAGTGTGCCTCTCTCTGTAAAAGAGGCTTTGGAAGAGTGCTTCAATCCGCAGGTTGAAGAGCTGATTGCACAGCTCCAGACTTATGCTGATGAGTGGAAGGATGTGCCTATGCTGGCTAAGACTCACGGACAGCCTGCTTCACCTACCCGCCTGGGCAAGGAAATCATGGTTTATGTTTACCGTCTTACCGAGCAGCTCAATTCTCTCAAGGCTTGCAAGATTACAGCTAAGTTCGGTGGTGCTACCGGTAACTACAATGCTCACCATGTAGCTTATCCACAGTATGACTGGAAAGCATTCGGTAACAAGTTTGTCAGTGAGAAACTCGGTTTGGAACGCGAGCAGTATACCACACAGATCAGTAACTATGACTACCTTGGCGCTATCTTTGACGCCATCCGTCGTATCAACACCATTATCATCGACTTAGACCGTGACTTCTGGATGTATATCTCTATGGATTACTTCAAGCAGAAGATCAAGGCAGGTGAGGTAGGCTCAAGTGCGATGCCTCACAAGGTGAACCCTATCGATTATGAGAACAGTGAAGGTAACCTGGGCATAGCCAATGCCATTCTTCAGTTCCTGGCACAGAAACTTCCGGTTAGCCGCTTGCAGCGCGACCTTACTGACAGTACCGTACTCCGTAACATCGGTGTGCCTCTCGGTCATAGCGTCATTGCTATCCAGAGTACATTGAAGGGTTTGCGTAAACTGATTCTTCACGAGGAGAAACTGCAGGAAGATTTGAATAATACATGGGCAGTTGTAGCTGAGGCTATCCAGACTATCCTTCGCCGTGAGGCATATCCACATCCTTACGAGGCATTGAAGGCGTTGACACGTACCAACCAACACATGACTGAGGAAACTATTCATGAGTTTATCCAGGGATTGAATGTGAGTGATAGCGTTAAGGCAGAACTGATGGCAATCACACCAAGCAATTATACAGGTATCTAATATACACAAAGGAATTTTGTAGTTTTAGTACATATATATAAGGAAAAATTAGATTTATTAACCCAGCCGTGAGGCTATTAAGTATTTTAAGAAAATGGATTCAGAATTTGAAAACAAACCTCAAGGTCAGTCTTCTGAGAATGAGAGAACCCGTGAGGGCTACAACCCAGCAGGTGGTTATCAGAAGAGTTATCGACCAGTAGGTCGCACACAGCGTCCTCGTATCAATTCACATCGCGCATACAGCAGCGACAGAGGTAGCAGTAACAGCGAAGGCGGTTTCCGTCCTGAAGGTTTCGGTGCTGTCTTGCAGAGTACAGGCAGCAGCGAGCGTCCACAGCGCAGCAGCTATCAGAGCCGTGGTGGTTATGGTAACAGCAACCGTGGTGGCTACCAGCCACGTCAGCAGGGAGGCTATCAGTCTCGTCCTCAGCAGGGTGGCTATCGTCCTCGTTACAACAATAATGATGAGCAGGGTGGTTATCAGCCTCGTCAGCAGGGTGGCTATCAGCCACGCCAGCAGGGCGGTTACCAGTCTCGTTCTCAGCAGGGTGGTTATGGTAATAACAACCGTGGTGGTTATGGTCGTCCACAGGGTGGCGGCTATGGCAACAACCGTGGTGGCGGCTATGGTCGTCCTCAGCAGGGTGGTTATGGCAACAACCGTGGCGGTTATGGCCGTCCACAGGGTGGTGGCTATGGCAACAACCGTGGTGGCGGTTTCCGTCAGCACACTCCTGGTTACGATCCAAATGCTAAGTATAGCATGAAGAAGCGTATCGAATATAAGGAGGAAAACATCGACCCAACAGAGCCATTGCGCTTGAACAAGTTCCTCGCCAATGCTGGTGTATGCTCTCGCCGTGAGGCTGATGAGTTCATCCAGGCTGGTCTGGTAACTGTCAATGGTGAGGTAGTTACCGAGTTGGGTACCAAGATCCTTCGTACCGATGAGGTGAAGTTCCACGACGCTCCTGTAACTTTGGAGAAGAAGGTATACGTATTGCTCAACAAGCCAAAGGATTATGTTACAACCAGCGATGATCCTCAGCAGCGCAAGACTGTGATGGACCTCGTAAAGGATGTTTGTCCTGAACGTATCTATCCTGTAGGCCGTCTCGACCGTAATACAACAGGTGTACTTCTCTTGACCAACGATGGTGACCTGGCTTCTAAGCTTACTCACCCTAAGTTCCTGAAGAAGAAGGTTTATCACGTTCACCTCGATAAGAACCTGACAGCTCACGATATGGATCAGATCCGTGAGGGTATCACCTTGGAAGATGGTGAGATCAAGGCAGATGCTGTAGAGTATGCTGATGATCGCGACAAGGCACAGGTTGGCATCGAGATTCATAGTGGCAAGAACCGAATCGTGCGCCGTATCTTCGAGAGCCTCGGCTATCGTGTTACCAAGCTCGACCGTGTACAGTTCGCAGGTTTGACTAAGAAAAATCTCCGTCGCGGTGACTGGCGCTTCCTTACTGAGAAGGAGGTAGACATGCTCCGCATGGGTGCTTTTGAATAAGGATAATAAGATATAATAAGAAAGGAGACTATCTGTTTAGTCTCCTTTTTAACCTATTAATTAACAATGGAAAAAGTAAAAAGAACTAAAGTTGTAGACTTGCTCAAGAGTACAGCCTACGGCTCAATCGTGAATGTCAAGGGATGGGTTCGTACCCATCGTAGTAGCAAAGCAGTCGATTTTATCGCTCTTAACGATGGTTCTACTATTAATAATATTCAGATAGTAGTCGACCCATCAAAGGTCGATGAGAATCAGCTTCGTCAGGTTACTACTGGTGCTTGTATCAGCGCCGTAGGTACGCTGGTAGAAAGCCAGGGTGCCGGACAGAGTGTTGAGATCCAGTGCGAGAGCATCGAGATTTACGGTCTCTGCGGCAGCGACTATCCTATGCAGAAGAAGGGACAGAGCTTCGAGTACATGCGTCAGTATGCTCACCTCCGTCTCCGTACCAATACCTTTGGTGCCGTAATGCGTATCCGCCACAACATGGCGATGGCTATCCACACCTACTTCCATGAGCATGGATATTTCTATTTCAATACTCCGCTCATCACAGCCAGCGACTGCGAGGGTGCTGGTCAGATGTTCCAGGTTACAACCAAGAACCTCTACAACCTGAAGAAGACCGAGGATGGCAAGATTGACTATTCTGATGATTTCTTCGGCAAGCAGACTTCCCTGACCGTTTCTGGTCAGTTGGAGGGTGAGCTCGGTGCTACAGCACTCGGCGCCATCTATACCTTCGGTCCAACCTTCCGTGCAGAGAACAGTAATACTCCTCGCCACCTGGCTGAGTTCTGGATGGTAGAGCCAGAGGTTGCTTTCCTGGATATGGATGGTTTGATGGAGTTGGAGGAAGACTTCATCAAGTATTGTATCCGTTGGGCACTGGAGCATTGCAAGGACGATCTTGCTTTCTTGAACAAGATGATTGACAAGGGTCTGATTGCCCGTCTGGAAGGCGTATTGAATTCCGACTTCGTTCATCTTCCATATACCGAGGGTATCCGCATCCTTCAGGAGGCTATTGCCAACGGTAAGAAGTTTGAGTTCCCATGCGAGTGGGGTGATGACCTGGCTTCAGAGCATGAGCGTTTCCTCGTAGAGGAGCACTTCAAGCGCCCGGTTATCATGACCAACTATCCTAAGGCTATCAAGGCATTCTATATGAAGATAGACGAGGAGGAGAGTGGTTTCGGTGGCAAGAGCGGTCAGACCGTTCAGGGTACCGACGTACTGTTCCCACAGATTGGTGAGATTATCGGTGGTTCTGTCCGTGAGGAGAGCTATGACAAGCTGATGGGTGAGATAGAGGCTCGCAACATCCCTATGAAGGATATGAACTGGTATCTCGATACCCGTAAGTATGGTTCATGCCCACACGCAGGTTTCGGTCTCGGTTTCGAGCGTCTGATTCTCTTCGTAACCGGTATGCAGAATATCCGCGACGTGATTCCATTCCCACGTACACCAAAGAACGCAGAATTCTAGAATAAAAAAATGAAGCCTGTTTCGATGTCCTTCGAAACAGGCTTCATTGCTCTTCGTAAGTACTTGCGATGGCCAACGCAGCTACTTGCGTCTGCTTACGGATATATGGTGAAAGCCCCGACTGAAGAACAGCAGTCGGGGCTTAGGCTTAATATCTCTCTATGCTCTGCTCATCTAGCAAAAAGTCGAAGAGTCCAATCGTGACGACACCATCATCATCAATCTTTCTCTTAATATCATCTTTCACAACAATTACTTTTCTAAAATTGTCAGCGATATTTATAAGAGAACGACGCTCCTGTTTCTCTTTATCCTTAGTTGGCATATTAAAAGCCGACTGAATATACACACGTTCGGGACCATTATTTACTACAAAATCAACTTCTAGTTTACTACGTTTCCTTTTTCCATTCTCGTCCGTTGTCCAACATTCAACTAAACCGACATCAACCAAGTAACCTCGCATTCTTAGTTCATTATAAATGACATTTTCCATAATATGTGTTTCTTCTTGTTGTCTGAGATTCAATACTATATTTCTCAATCCCAAATCACAAAAATAATACTTAGTCTCTGTACCAATATACTTTCTACCTTTAACATCATACCTGAGAGCCTCTTCTATAAGAAAAGCATCCTGTATGTCTGAGATGTATTCATTTATTGTCTTATCAGTTATTTGTAATTGACTTACAGATTGAAAGGTATTACATATCCTGGTCGGATTAGTAGAAGAGCCTATTCCTGATGCTAAAATACGCACAAGTTCACGTAACCCCTCTGGCACTTTAATTTTATTACGCTCTACAATATCCTTAATATATGTCACTTCATAAATATCCCTAAGATAGCTACGTTTGGCTCTTTCTGTACCTAAAGACAAAATCTGGGGAAGTCCTCCAAAAGTATAGTAGTCTTTCCACGCTTGCGAGCGTTCTCCGCCCACAGCACCATAATATTCAGAAAACGACAACGGCCAAATTCTTATTTCCTGTCCTCTTCCACGGAATTCGGTAACAACATCTTTGGACAGGAACTTCGAGTTAGAACCTGATACATAAACTTCAGTATTAGGAGTATGCATTAGGCTAAGCAATACTCCTATAAAATCATCAACAAGTTGAATTTCATCAAGAAAAATAAAATTTGTTTTGCCATCACTTTTTATACGAGAATCAAGATAATCAAGCAAAGCATCAGGATCACAAAGTTTGCGATTACGTCTATCATCAAGAGACACTTCTATCAGATGCCCTTCATCTACCCCATGCTGCAAAAGGTACTGATGAAAGATTTGGAACAGCAAAAAGGACTTTCCACATCTTCTTCCACCAGTTACTATTTTTACTAGTCCATTACCTTGACCAGCCACCAACATATCCAAATATTTCTGCCGAGTTATAATCATTGTATTCCGATTTTTTGTGCAGTTGCACAGATTTTCGGAACAAAGATAAGAAATACTGCTGAAAATCAGCTACTAAAGCATCAATAATTAAGAATAATTATCATTTGAAAGAAAAACGGGGCATCCTCAGGGGTGCCCCGTTTTTCTTTCAGATATCCCTTCCTTCTCCCGCTCATTTTGTTATTTTTTCACCATTTCTTGCAGTTTCTCAATATTTTGTTGTACCTTTGCACAAAAATAATAATAAATTGCAAGAAAATGGGAAAGATTATATTGACGGGCGACCGTCCTACAGGTAAACTTCACCTGGGTCATTACATCGGCTCTCTGCAGCGCCGAGTACAACTTCAGAACGCTGGCGACTTCGACAGAATGTTCGTTTTCATGGCAGATGTTCAGGCTTTGACTGATAATGCCGACAATCCTGAGAAAATTCGACAGAACATTACAGAGGTGGCTCTTGACTATCTCTCTGCGGGCCTCGACCCACAGAAGTGTACACTCTATATCCAGAGTATGATTCCTGAGTTGGCAGAGTTGACTACCTATCTGATGAACCTCATCAGCGTATCTCGTGTTCAGCGTAACCCAACCGTGAAGACTGAGATCAAGATGCGTAACTTCGAAGCAAACATTCCGCTCGGTTTCTTCTGCTATCCTGTGAGTCAGGCTGCCGACATCACCGCTTTCAAGGCTACAACCGTGCCTGCCGGTGAGGACCAGGAGCCTATGCTGGAGGTAACCCGCGAGTTGGTTCGCCGCTTCAACCAGACTTATGCACCTGTTTTGGTAGAGCCGGAGATTCTGCTTCCAGAGATTGCCTGCTGCCGTCGTCTTCCTGGAACTGACGGTAAGGAGAAGATGAGTAAGAGTCTCGGCAACTGCATCTACATGAGCGATGACGAGAAGACCGTTTGGAAGAAGGTGAAGAAGATGTCTAACGGTGAGCCACGTATGAGCATGGAAGAGCCTGGACATCTGGAGGGCAATGCCGTGTTCACCTATCTTGAGGCATTCTCTACACCAGAGGACTTCGCTGAGTTCTGGCCTGAGTTCAAGACTTTGGATGAGTTGAAGGAGCAGTATGTGAAGGGTGGTATCGGTGACGGTACCTGCAAGAAGTTCCTGAACAGCGTCATCAACAAGATGCTCGACCCAATCCGTGCCCGCCGTCATGAGTTTGAGCAGGATATTCCTGAGGTATTCAATATCCTGAAGAAGGGTAGCGAGGATGCCCGCGAGTTTGCAGCCCAGACCATGGATGAGGTTCGCAAGGCTATGCGTATCGACTATTTCAGCGATGCTGCCTATATTGAGGAGCAGGCTGCGAAATATAAAATTTAATGTTGAATAAACGAATATTACAATTAGCGGTGCCGTCGATAATATCCAATATCACGGTACCGCTTTTGGGTTTGGTTGATGTCGCTATCGTCGGGCATATCGGCGATGCGGCTTACATCGGAGCCATTGCCGTGGGGTCGATGCTGTTCAATGTCATCTACTGGCTTTTCGGATTCCTGAGAATGGGAACCAGCGGAATGACTTCGCAGGCTTTGGGAAAGAGAGATTTGGCTGAGGTGCTGAGGCTCCTGGTGCGCTCTCTCAGTATCGGTGTGGGGATAGGAGTGCTGTTCTTCGTTCTCCAGAAATGGCTGATAGGCTGCGGACTCTGGGCGATGTCGCCGGAAGCGGATGTCGTGGAACTGGCACGAAGGTACTGTTATGTCTGTATCTGGGGAGCCCCGGCAGTGCTCGGACTCTACGGATTTACGGGCTGGTTTATCGGTATGCAGAACACGCGCATTCCGATGATGGTATCGCTGACGCAGAATGTGGTGAACATCATAGCCTCTCTGCTGCTGGTCTTTGTCGGCGGTATGACGGTAGAAGGTGTGGCGCTCGGAACGGTCATTGCCCAATGGTGGGGATTCCTGATGGCATGTCTGTTCTATCGTATCTGTTATCGCCGGTTAAGCAAGTATGACTATCGCCGGCATCTCTTTGCTGCCGAACCGCTGAAGCAGTTTTTTTCGCTCAATAAGGATATCTTTCTCCGCACCCTCTGTCTGGTGGCGGTCAACCTCTTCTTTACGGCGGCAGGTTCCAGGGAGAGTACCATCGTGCTGGCAGTGAATACGCTGCTGATGACGCTCTTTACCATCTTCTCTTATTTTATGGATGGTTTTGCCTATGCGGCAGAGGCGTTGAGCGGCAAGTATTATGGAGCCCGCAACATGGGGGCATTCCGCGAGGTGGTTAGAAAAACGATGGGCTTTGGAGCTGTCGTGGCAGTAGGTTTCACCTTATTATATATAGTGGGTGGCGAGAATTTCCTCTCTTTGCTTACGAGCGATAAGCAGGTGATAGCTGCATCGGGCGAATATTTCTGGTGGGCTGTGCTGATTCCGCTGTCTGGCATGTCGGCATTCGTCTTCGATGGCATCTTTGTAGGCATCACCCAGTCTAAGTCGATGCTCTGTTCTACCGCTGTAGCCTCGGCTTCGTTCTTCGGTCTGTTCTTCGGCTTGCATCCTTTCCTGGGCAATCATGCCTTGTGGTTGGCCTTCATTCTCTACCTTCTGTTAAGGGGAATCGTACTGTTCGTCATTTACCGTAAAAAACAGCGGTAAATGACGAATAGTGTTTTTATAGAATATTTTAGTAGAAATAATGCACATCTTTCATAAAAATTGCACACTGAATTCTAGTGTGCGCATTTTTGTGAAAAACTACATTAATATAGTTTAAATCTTAGGCTTATATTCTTTTTCTTAGCCGAAAATTAGTAATTTCGCAGAGCAAAACTTAAAAAGAAAAGAGTAAATGACAGCAGAAGAATATTATCAGCAAGGTAACGCCTGGCGCAAGCAGGGTGACTTTAAGCGTGCCCTCGACTGCTATATGGAGGCCATTGCCCTCGATCCGGAGAGCCCTGCCGTAGCAGCCAAGGAGATGCTGGATGATATCATGAGCTTTTATTGCAAAGACTACTACAATCCATAACAACCGACATGTGGACAGCAGGAGCTTTGTTTACTCCAATGGTAAAGATAATTAGTAAGAAATTAGAATATGAGTAAGATTAAAGGGGCTATTGTAGTCGACACCGGGCGTTGCAAGGGATGCTCGCTCTGTGTGGAGGCTTGTCCTCAGCATGTCATCGCATTGGCAGAGAAAAAAGTCAATGTGCATGGTTACCGTTATGTAGAGGCAGCTGTACCTGATGCGTGTGTTGGTTGCACTTCGTGCGCCATCGTGTGTCCGGACGGCTGTATCACTGTTTATCGTAAGAAGGAGGACTAAATAATGGCAAATCAGGAAGTTACATTAATGAAAGGCAATGAGGCGATAGCCCATGCCTGTATCAGATGTGGTGTGGATGGTTTCTTCGGCTATCCTATCACACCTCAAAGTGAGATTATAGAGACGCTGGCTCTGCTCAAGCCATGGGAAACATCAGGTATGGTGGTTCTGCAGGCTGAGAGTGAGGTGGCGGCTATCAACATGGTTTATGGTGGCGCCGGTGCCGGTAAGCGTGTCATTACCACTTCTTCAAGTCCGGGTGTGGCTTTGATGCAAGAGGGTATCTCTTACATGGCAGGTGCTGAGATTCCGGGCGTTATCGTCAATGTGCAGCGTGGCGGTCCGGGTCTGGGTACCATCCAACCATCCCAGAGTGATTATTTCCAGGCTACCCGCGGTGGTGGTAACGGCGACTATAATGTGATTGTGCTGGCTCCTGCTTCTGTTCAGGAGATGGCTGATTTCGTTGATCTCGCCTTTACGCTTGCCTTTAAGTATCGCAATCCTGCGATGATTCTGAGCGATGGTGTCATTGGTCAGATGATGGAGAAGGTGGTTCTGCCTCCTGTCAAGCCTCGACGTACCGAGGAGGAGATTGCCAGGGAATGTCCTTGGGCTACCATCGGTCGTCCGAAGAGTCGTCCAGTCAACATCATGACCTCTCTGGAACTCAAGCCTGAGGTGATGGAGGAGCGCAATATTGCTCTTCAGGAGAAATACAGAAAAATCCGTGAAACCGAGGTTCGTTATGAAACCGAGCAGATGGATGATGCCGACTATGTTATTGTAGCCTTCGGTAGTGCGGCACGTATTGCCGAGAAGAGCATCGAGAGTGCGCGTGAGCAGGGCATCAAGGTAGGATTGTTCCGTCCTATCACCCTCTGGCCTTTCCCTGAAAAGGAGATTCATGAACTCGCCAAGACCAAGAAGGGCATTCTGGTTGTAGAAATCAATGCCGGTCAGATGGTTCAGGATGTGCGACTGGCTGTGAATGGTCAGACTCCTGTGGAGCACTTTGGTCGTCTGGGCGGTATCGTACCGGAGCCGGAGGAAATCGTTGAAGCATTGAAAAAGTTAACAGTTAATAGTTAACAGTTGATAGGGCATAGCCTCCTATAAACTGTAAACTATTAACTATAAATTAAAAAAAATGAATGATATTATTTCACCAGAGAATCTGGTATATAAGAGGCCTACGCTGATGAACGATACCCCGATGCACTATTGCCCGGGGTGTTCGCATGGCGTAGTTCATAAGCTCGTTGCCGAGGTTATAGAGGAGATGGGCATGGAGGATAAGACGGTAGGCGTATGTCCGGTGGGCTGCGCTGTCTTTGCTTATCGCTATTTGGATATTGACTGGCAGGAGGCTGCTCATGGTCGTGCACCTGCTGTAGCTACGGGTATCAAGCGCTTGTGGCCTGATCGTCTCGTCTTCACTTATCAGGGCGATGGCGACTTGGCGTGCATCGGTACCTGCGAAACTATCCACGCCCTGAACCGTGGTGAGCATATCGCCATCATCTTCATCAATAATGCCATCTATGGTATGACCGGCGGACAGATGGCGCCAACCACCCTGTTGGGTCAGAAGACTGCTACCTGTCCTTATGGTAGAGATGCTGATCTTCATGGTTATCCTCTCAATATTACCGAGTTGGCAAGCCATCTGCAGGGTACTTGTTATGTAACCCGCCAGAGTGTGGAGACCGTGGCAAGCATCAAGAAGGCAAAGAAGGCTATCCGCAAGGCGTTCGAGGCAAGCATGCAGGGCAAGGGCTCCAGCCTGGTAGAGATTGTTTCTACCTGCAACAGCGGTTGGAAACTCTCACCTGTTGAGGCCAACAAGTGGATGGAAGAGAACATGTTTAAGCAGTATCCTAAGGGTGACCTGAAGGATACAACGAACATGTAATGTTGAATGTTGAATGTTGAATGTTGAATTTGGCATTTACAAAAGATTAGAACAATGAAGACAGAAATCATTATATCCGGTTTTGGCGGTCAGGGCGTTCTCTCTATGGGAAAGATTCTGGCTTATTCAGGACTGATGGAGGATAAGGAGGTAACCTGGATGCCTGCTTACGGACCAGAGCAGCGTGGCGGTACAGCCAATGTAACGGTCATTGTGAGCGACAGTCGCATCTCTTCGCCTATCCTGAGCCATTATGATGTAGCCATCGTGCTCAACCAGCCGTCGCTCGACAAGTTTGAGCCGAAGATTAAGCCAGGCGGCATCCTGATTTATGATGGCTATGGTGTGATGAATCCTCCACAGCGCAAGGACATCACCATTTATCGCATTGATGCGATGGACAAGGCTGCCGATATGAAAAACTCCAAGGTGTTCAATATGATTGTTTTGGGCGGTCTGCTGAAGGTTTGTCCTGTTGTGAGCACCGATGGTTTGAACAAGGCGCTTTACAAGTCATTGCCAGAGCGCCATCATGGTTTGATTCCGCTGAACATGCAGGCAGTGGAAGAGGGAATGAAGATTATCGAAAAGGTTGATTAAATTCAATCATCAGTATAGATAAGGGAGCGGGCTGCGTTACGATGCAGTTCGCTCCCTTGTTTGATTAGGCTGGGTTGAAAAGGAAAAAATGATGCATCTTGCAGATTATATATTTAATTTGCATCATGTAGTTTGCTACATTCAAAAACTGTTGTTGAATGTTTTTCGTATCTTAAACTAAAGAAAGTTGTTCTTTTCTTTGGCATTTCCAATTCTTTTCGTTAATTTTGTGGCGTTAATTTGAAAGAAAGGAATAAGATGGAAACGATTAATATTCAGTTTCAAGTACCTTCTACAGGTCAATATACGCTTGACGAATTTGTCGCCAAGCTCAAAGACTATGCTGATAAATTAGCCAGTTCTATCTCCAAATCAGGCAACAGTTACCAGGAAACTTATATGAGCCAGGCAGAGCAGGAAGCCTATGTGGCAGAAAGCCTCAACCGTGCTCTTGATGAACTGGAAGCTCATAAGAAGAATGGGACTAAGCCGATGAGTTTTGATGATTTTATGGCTAAACTTGATGAGGAGGATTAGTTATGAGCCCACTTTAAAAAGGGACATATTTTGAATCCAGTCTGACCAGTGTGGTCAT
>OMDO01000240.1_pt1 | contig 41820 bp, 40 predicted proteins | sample 1674051 | NCBI WGS metagenome assembly OMDO01 (sample SAMEA103958138, study PRJEB25191) | human gut metagenome | biome: human-associated habitat [ENVO:00009003]; feature: intestine environment [ENVO:2100002]; material: feces | place: Germany | collected 2013/2015 | reverse complement strand
TGGCTGATGGAAGGACTTTCCATTGACCAGCCGAAAGCGATACAGCCTGCGAAAGACAGGGATTACTGATTTGTGCAATATGTAGATTTTGAAAAATTTTTCTACAGCCGGAGCAGGCTGTTGACGGAAGATATCCACAGATGTGAAATCATGGGGTGCGTTGTCCGGGGATAGTTGAGCATGACATCATCATGATGTGCATAACTTTACGGAAAATCCCGGAAACTGGCTGATTTTGAGAAAAAAAGGAGCTATCTGGCTTTCGGCATAATGCCAGTCTGATTTTGGACGGCATTTGCAACCATGCCTTCCTTTTCGTACAATAAAGGTAACGAAAAAAGAGGGAGGGATTCACCGTGGATTCAAAGGGACAGGACATACTTTTTAACAGTGAGATGAATCAGAAGGACCTTATGATCCAGATGCTTTCTGAACGGTTAGATGAAAAAGACGAAACCATCACAGAACTGAAGGAAACCATCAATGAACTGAAAGATACAATTGCCGGTCTCAGGGAAACACTGGATGAATTCCAGCGGAAACTCTTTGGTACAGGCAGTGAGAAGACAAAACAGGATAAGAAAACGGAAGAAACTGTGACAACAATCGTCAAAAGCCACAAACGGACAACACGCAAAGCGAAAGCGACACGTGAAGACCAATATGGAAATCTTCCGATCCATAAGGAAGTCATCCCCCTGCCGGAAGAAGATAAGTATTGTCCTTATTGTAATTCCAAGATGGAGTATGTGACGGAAATGTTTGTCCGTGAAGAACTACGGATCACCCCGGCAAAGGTGGAACGAATCCACTATTATCAGGAGAAATGGCAGTGCCCGGAATGCAGAAAAGATGGTGACGGGACATTTGCTGAATCCAAGATACCTACAGCATTGATTCCACACAGCCCGGCTTCCCCATCCATGGTCGCATATGTTGCAATGGAAAAGATCGGCATGGCAATGCCTTACTATCGTCAGGAATTTCTGATGAACCAGCTGGGATTTACCCTGCCACGGGAAACCATGGCGAACTGGATCATTTATACGGCAGAAAACTATTTCTATCTGATCTATGATCGGCTGCATGAAGAACTTTTAAAGCGGGACCTGGTACATGCAGATGAGACAACATGTCAGGTGCTGCGGGAAAAGGGACGTACGGCGGAACAGACCTCTTATATGTGGTTATATACAACCGGAAATGATGGTCTTACACCAATTGTCCTTTATGATTACCAGCCAAGCCGGAAAGGATCCTGTGTGCAGGAATTTCTGGAAGGATTCCATGGAATGGTACAGTGTGACGGATATCAGGGTTACAACAGGCTTGAAGATGTCATACTGGTCTGCTGCCTTGCACATGCAAGACGTAAGTTCTTTGAAGCAGTCCCGGCAGCCAGACGTAAAAAGTTGAAACTTCTGGATGTTAACTCTGATGAAGCGATCGAGGATACCGGTCTTCCGGATGAAGAGAAGCTGGAACAGCTGCTCCCGGCAGAAATTGGACTGCTGTATTGCAATAAGCTCTTCTACCTGGAGCGCACATTAAAAGAACTGGAGGCAGAAGAACGAAAACAACAAAGAACCATTCTGGAACAGCCTGTATGGGAACAGTTCTGGAACTGGCTTGGCACACTGCATCCAACTGGCGGAAGCAAGCTTGGGAAAGCGGTGAACTATGCCCAAAATCATCATGATACCTTGATGAACTATATGATAGATGGCCGGTGTGAAATTTCAAACAACCGTGCGGAACGGAAAGCCAAAAGTTATGCCGTTGGGCGGAAAGCCTTCCTGTTCCATACATCAGAAGCTGGAGCTGGGGCAAGTGCGGTAATGTACAGCATTGTGGAAACAGCAAAAGCAAACAATCTGAATATTTTCCAATATCTCTATATGGTACTGCTGTATATGCCGGATTATATGAACTCGTCCGCAGGTATAGAACAGCTGATGCCATGGAGTGAATTTATCAAAGAGCAGTGTTCGGGGATCATTGATGTGGAATCCAATGTCCCGGAAAACAGAATTCCCCTGCCATGTAGATAGCAGGGAAAACCTAAAGTAAATGGTAGTCGTTTACTGTTTTGGGTAGGCGGTGTGTTATTCATCGCTTACGATTTTTCTACCTTCATTTGTGTTTTTCGAAACTAAGGATAGGAACTTGTGAAGTATTTAAGCATAAAAAATACGCACTGATTTCTCAGTGCGTATTTTATACATTGTATTTTATCCGAGCATTCCTTCCAATGCTGTTGCAGCTTCTGCAATTGCATCCGGAATACCTGCTGGATTCTTTCCTCCGGCCTGTGCCATATTTGGACGTCCACCGCCGCCACCGCCGACTTTGCCTGCGATTGCTTTAATAAGGTTTCCTGCATGTGCTCCCTGTTTCATAGCTTCGTCTGTTGCCATAGCGATAAGGTTTACTTTGCCATCGTTCTCAGAGGCAATCACTACAACACCTTCGCCAAGCTTGTCCTTCAGCTGATCTCCCAAATCACGGAGTCCGTTCATATCTACTCCGGAAACGCTTGTTGCAAGAAGCTTGACACCCTTGATTTCTTTTACCTGATTCATTACATCGCCCAATGCATCTTTTGCTGCTTTGCTCTTTAAAGACTCATTCTCGCTCTGTAATGCTTTCAGCTCTGCGGTCAGATGCTCAAGACGGTCAAGAAGATTTGCAGGTGTGGATTTTACAGCCTTGGCAGCTGCTTCAAAATCTGCTTCCATCTTCTTGTAATATGCAATGACATTGTCACCTGTAAGTGCCTCGATACGACGCACACCAGCTGCTACACCGCTCTCGGAAAGGATCTTGAATGTCTTTATATCGGATGTATTGGCTACATGTGTGCCTCCACAAAATTCCTTGGAGAAATCGTCCATGGATACGACACGTACCGTCTCGCCATACTTCTCACCAAAGAGAGCCATCGCTCCGGTCTTCTTTGCTTCGTCAACGGTCATGATATCGGTACGTACCGGAATAGCCTCGTTAATCTTCTCATTTACAATATCTTCTACCTTCTGTAACTCCTCTGCTGTCATTGCAGCAAAATGTGTGAAGTCAAATCTGGTACGCTCACTGTCCTGATAAGATCCTGCCTGCTCAACGTGAGTACCTAATACTTCACGCAATGCTTTCTGCAGCAAATGAGTTGCAGAATGATTTGCACAGGTCTGTGCACGAAGTTTTGCATCTACTGCAAGTTCTACTTTCTCTCCGGAACGAATCATACCGGATACCATATGTCCGATGTGTCCGTATTTGCCACCTAAAAGCTTGATGGTATCTTCTACGGCAAATACACCATCTGCAGTACGAATTTCACCTTTATCGCCCTGCTGACCACCCATAGTTGCATAGAAAGGTGTTTTCTCTACGATGATAGTTCCTGCATCCCCCTCTGAGAGTGCTTCAACGATTTCAGTTTCTGTAGTCATTACCGTAACTTTTGATGTATAAGTCAGGTTATCATAACCAACAAATTCGGTTGTAATAGCAGGATCAATCTGCTCGTAAACAGTAGCATCTGCACCCATGTAGTTTGTAACCTTACGTGCATTTCTTGCCTTCTGTCTCTGTTCCTCCATGCATGCCTTGAATTCGTCTTCGTTATAGCTAAATCCCTGTTCCTCAAGGATTTCTTCGGTCAGATCAACCGGGAATCCATAAGTATCATAAAGTTTGAAAGTATCGGCACCGGATAACTCCTTGGTTCCGTTTTTCTTCATCTCCTCCATCAAATCAGAAAGAATTGCAAGTCCCTGATCGATAGTCTTATTAAATTTCTCTTCTTCCTGTGTCAGAACCTTGAAGATGAAATCTTTCTTCTCTTCCAGTTCTGGATATCCGTCCTTGCTCTCATTGATAACAGTCTCAGAAAGCTTTGCAAGGAACAGTCCATCAATGCCAAGCATCTTTCCGTGACGTGCAGCACGACGGATCAGACGGCGAAGCACGTATCCTCTTCCCTCATTGCTCGGCATAACACCATCGGATACAAGAAATGTTGAGGAACGGATATGATCTGTGATCAGACGGATGGATACATCATCCATTGCGTCTACCTGATATTTCTTTCCAGACATTTCACAAATCTTGTCACGGATGGCTTTCATTGTATCAATATCAAATACAGACTCTACATCCTGCATAACAACTGCAAGACGCTCCAATCCCATACCGGTATCAATATTCTTCTGTGCAAGTTCAGTATAACCGCCCTTGCCATCTCCCTCGAACTGGGTAAATACGTTGTTCCATACTTCCATGTAACGGTCACAGTCACAGCCTACCTTACAATCCGGCTTGCCACATCCGTATTTTTCGCCTCTATCATAGTAAATTTCAGAACATGGACCGCAAGGACCAGCACCATGCTCCCAGAAGTTATCACATTCACCGGTCTCTGGATCACGGTAGAAACGTGTAATACGATCTCCCGGTACACCAACTTCCTTGGTCCAGATATCGTATGCCTCATCATCCTCTCCATAGATTGATGGATACAGGCGATCCTTCTCAAGTCCTAGTACTTCTGTTAAAAATTCCCAAGACCATGCAATCGCCTCATGTTTAAAATAATCACCAAAAGAAAAGTTTCCAAGCATTTCAAAAAATGTAAGGTGACGTGCTGTCTTACCAACGTTTTCAATATCACCTGTACGAACACATTTCTGACATGTGGTCACACGTCTTCTTGGTGGAATCTCCTGTCCTGTAAAATATGGCTTAAGCGGTGCCATACCCGCATTAATCAGTAATAAGCTGTTGTCATTGTGTGGTACTAATGAAAAGCTCTTCATTGCAAGATGACCCTTGCTCTCAAAGAAGTTCAGATACATCCGGCGCAACTCGTTCACGCCATAACTCTTTTTCATTACCAATTTCCTCCAAACCCGGTCATTAACCGTTCAATCTACTCTTTTGTCGTTTCTGATGTATTCGCCGCCTTGGCATCTTTGCGCTTGCGCAGCTTTACTCCGACAAATCCCCCAATTCCACCGATAGCAACCAATACGAGAAGTATGATCACATACTGTGCAATACACATAAAAAAGTCGCTCATTTTGCCACCTCCTAAGCCATGGTAAAATACACTTTCCATAACTAGTTTATTATATATGATGTATTTCGAAATTTCAATATCTAACAAATGCGAAAAAGACAGGTTTTGCGAAACCTGTCTTTATTCGTGTGGAATTTTATATTTTTTATTCGTATTTGGCAGCTAAATTTGTAAGTTCTGTCTTTGCAGTATCATAACTTACATTCTGAGACTGTACCATATATCCAGTTACATCGATATCAAAGTGCGGGAGCTTTCCGAGACTGACAGATGTCATTTTTCCGTTCTTGTCTACGAAATAATCCGCTTCCGGATCGTATGTAGTACTTGATATAGAATTTTCTAATACATAGTATCGTCCGTTATCTTCTTTCTTCTGTGCGGAACTTGCATCATAATCAGACTTCTTTACTTCTTTCCATACATTCTTTGTCTCTGTAGAAGAAGCATATACAGACTTCACGCCGGAAAGAATTTCCACACGATCAAAGATATCAGCAGTCGCTGTATTCTTTGGAACTTCCTGCTTATAGATAAAGAGTTTGTAATCCTTTCCATCCGTATCCAGCTCCTCGAATGCTCCGTTGTCGCCTGTATTAAATCCGTCTTTATATGTATCTGAGAACTTTGTCTGGATGGTTCCGTAGTTATCTGTAAAATCTTTATAGCTGATTGTCTTGTCTGCCACGTTGATCTTTACTTTTACAGCAACCCATGCTGTGATCGAATCGCTCTCATTTACGACATGCGGCTTCTTTGTGATTACATCACCCGGAACATAACGATCTGCCTTATCTTTCTCAAATTCCTCTTCGATATGTCCGTTCAGGTTATCCTGTTCACCGGTAAATACGTTGCGTACAGTGTCTGTCTGTGCATGAAGATACGCCAACACACCTCCAACTGCCAATGTTCCTGCTAATGCAACTGCACATGTGGATACTACTACTTTCTTCTTCATAACTAATCTCCTTTTATCCTTATCCTTTATAATTTCTTATTTCCTTTTATTTCTACTTTTTATTTTCTTTGCCTGCCCCGGCATTCGCTTTGCGGGTTTTGCGGGTTCTGATAACAAGCGTTGTTCCAATAACTGCTGCTACCAATACAACTGCTGCAACGATACCACCCACGATCCAGGAATTAGACTGCTGTGAGTTGGCACTCTTTGCAGTCTGCTCATCCTCAATATTTGTCAGATTATTAGCTGAGTCATTTGTGGCTGCATTGTCACCATTGTTATTTCCGTTTCCATCGTCCAGTGGAACATCATCATCCGGAATGTCCTGACCATCATTTCCATTGTCTGCATTGTTGCCATTATCCGCATTTGCATCATTGTTTCCTGCATTGTCATCCGTGTTGTTTGCATTTGGATTATTGACATTTGCGTTATTATTATTGTTATTATTGTTGTTATTATTGTTATTATTATTGTTGTTATTCTGTGTAACTGTGACTACGTTTGTCTGATATTCTGTTACCGTTCTGTGCGTTGTCTGTCCCGGTATAAAAGTTTCTCCAGTATAAGAATATTTGAAAGTAACTGTATTATCCGAATTCTTATCCAGTATAATTGTCACAGCATCGTCATCTGTCTCATACTCGCTTACAGTAACCGGAGCCACTGTAACACTGTCTCCTGAGCTTCCATAACTGAAAATTGGAGCTGCTACCGAATCACCACTCTCCGCATCAACATAATTAACGGTATAGGAAACCGGATTGACGATTGTACCGTAATCTAATACATATTCTTTGTTGTGCCGAACGTTATCTGAAGTTTTTGGTCCCCAGGTAGATTCATCCAACAGAGTGTATCCTTTGTTCTCAGACAAAAAACTAAGAAACATTGCATTCATATCTCCGCTTCCCTGAACGGCTCTGCCGAATGCATCATATACAGCAGAGGCAACACTGTCTCCTCTCTTCGCTTTCACTTTGATGTACTCTTTTTTCACTTCTACCAAACTGCTATTTTTCACAGCTGCGCCAACTTTTGCCGTATCAAAGCTTCCCACATTTCCGGAGCGGAAGGTCAGGGTGTATGTCGCTGCTGCCTGTACCGGAATAACCGAAACGGCGGATACAGCCAATATAAAGATCATACATATAGAAAATAAATAACGACTTATATTTCTCTTCATTATTCTTTTCCTCCCTTTCTGCTTTTTACTGCAGCTACTACAATCAGTGTCACACCGGCTCCGAACAGAATAATAAATCCGCCATATTTAAAAACATCACCTGTCTGTACCGGAACCACTTTCTTAATAGTTTTGGTTTTTATTTTCTTATCGATAATCACTTTATCTTTTTCTTTGGTAACCTTGTGATTTACTTTGTAAGCACGGAAAGATAACTGTAATTTTGCAACTGCCTCTGTGTAATCATTTGTTGCCCGGTTATCATTTCCCTCACCTTCTAACTTCAGGGTAAGATATAAATATACGTGCTCCCCGGGTTCTACTGTTGCAAGGAATGCATAATCCTCTAATTCATCGATATCTGCAAGTCCATTGCTGCTTCCATTACCGTTGGTATCGTAACCACCTGCTTCAGAATCCAGAAGCGACTCTGCATCTTCCAGGTTATCTCCGACCTGCAGGTTAAATTTGTAAGCACCACCGGATGCCTGATTATCATTTTCCAAAGTATCCAGTGTCTTCTGTGATATATAGAAGTTCACAGTATCTTCGCTGTCATTCTCCAGACAAATGGTCTGTGTTCTCTCATCCCCCGGTGCCATGCCGGTGAATTCATTCAGCGAAAGGGAATCAATTTTCGTTCCCTTCTCATCACTGTAATATTCAAACTCCTCTGCATCGTTCAGACGCACAACCGGGATCTGTGCTGCAGTAACTGTCACAGTTCCTGTCAAAAGCGTCAGAATCATTCCAAGAACTAAAAGTTTCTTTTTCATAATCTCCAATTCTCCTATCTTGTCTCTGATACGCTTGTGATGGTTCCGTTGCTGTCAAATCTCGGATATACACCCCACTCAGCAGCAATGGCTTCGTCACTGTTATTCGCCTGTACGGCAGTAACTTCAACATCAAGGAGATACTGTGCCCCGGCATATCGGTTGCCCATCTCGGTGCTAAATGATACAGAATCCAGAAATTTAGCTTCCTCTCCCTGTGCCAGTGGATTGGTGTAATACAGGGTCATCTGTTCCTGATCACAATAAGCTACGATCCAGTCTCCAACCTTTGTCTGTTTTTCATAAGAATCTACATAAGGATATGCTCTGTTATTCAGATTCAGGTTTACATATGAATTTCTTGTCTGATCGTCTGCCAGTGCATCGGATGACCATCCATAATACAGATCAACCCTTGCATACAGTTCATATCCATTGGTACGGTCATTCTTAATCTGGTAATTTAAGGTATTGCTGGCTCCCGGTACTGCTTCCACGCTGATACTGGTTCTGCCGTCACCTGCCTTGGTATTACCTGACATAATGCTAATGCCCAAAGCTTTCTCGGAAATATTCTGCAACACGTTGCCGGACTCCACATAACCGGATGCAAGTGTTCCTCCGATTGCAGCTACCGCAATCAGTGCTGCCGTCGCGAGCAATAATATGTATTTCTTTTTCACAACTTTTTCCTCCAAAATGGATTCTTATAATATGCTATAATTCTTCACTCTGCTGCTATTATATTCTTCAATAGTCACACGACGGTCACATGACAAAAAAATCTGATAAAACAGACACCTGTAAAAGGCTCCTGTTCTATCAGATTTTATTTACTGCACATTTTATGACATTATTGTTATTTTATTAGATCATTGTACGAACAATCTTTGGCTTATATCCGGCTTTTTCCAATGCTTTAATGATCTGTTTCTTATGGTCAGTTCCAAAGCATTCGAGAGTAATACGAAGTTCCACAGCAGCACTGCGGTTCGTAGATACGAACTGGTTATGCTCAAGTTTGATCACATTACCCTGTTCCTTTGCAAGCGTCTCAGATACTTTTGCAAGCTCGCCCGGCTTATCCGGAAGCAATACGGATACAGTAAAGATACGGTCACGGAAGATCAGTCCCTGCTGTACAACTGATGACATGGTAATGACATCCATGTTACCACCACTTAAAATGGATACCACTCTCTTGTCTGTCACATCCAGATGCTTTAATGCAGCAACGGTAAGAAGACCGGAGTTCTCCACTACCATTTTGTGGTTTTCTACCATATCCAGGAAGCTTACAATCAGCTCATCATCTGTGACAGTAATAATGTCATCAAGATTCTTCTGGATATACGGGAAAATCTTGCTTCCCGGTGTCTTTACAGCAGTTCCGTCTGCAATGGTGTTTACAGTCGGAAGTGTTGTCACTTTTCCGGCTGCAAAAGATGCCTGCATACAATTTGCGCCGGCGGGTTCTACACCGATGACTTTAATCTTTGGATTCAACAGTTTGGCAAGTGTCGATACACCTGTTGCCAGTCCGCCACCACCGATTGGCACAAGGATGTACTCTACGAGTGGAAGTTCTTTGAAAATCTCCATGGCAATCGTTCCCTGTCCGGTTGCAACCGCCAGATCATCGAACGGATGGATAAATGTATATCCGTGTTCCTTGGCAAGTTCAAGTGCATGTGCACAAGCTTCATCGTATACATCGCCGTATAATACAACCTCTGCACCATAGCTCTTGGTACGGTTTACCTTGATCAAAGGTGTTGTGGTAGGCATTACAATGACCGCCTTACATCCATAACATTTTGCTGCGTAAGCAACACCCTGGGCATGGTTTCCGGCAGATGCGGTGATCAGTCCCTTCTGACGCTCTTCATCTGTGAGCGTGCTGATTTTGTAATACGCTCCTCTTACCTTATATGCTCCGGTAAACTGCATGTTCTCCGGCTTTAAATATACCTTATTTCCTGTCTGTGTACTTAAAAAATCACTGTACACAAGTTTTGTCTCCAATGTGACCTCTTTTACTTTCTCACTGGCTTCTTCAAATTTATCAAGGGTTAACATTCCTCATTCTCCTTATTATTATCAACATCAAATAATGCATTTACAAACTCATCCGAGTCAAATTTCTGCAGATCATCAATCGTTTCTCCGACACCGATATATTTCACCGGAACCCCGAGTTCGGACTGGATAGCCACAGCGATTCCGCCTTTGGCCGTACCGTCCATCTTTGTCAGAACAATTCCTGATATTTTGGCAACGTCGGAAAATTCTTTTGCCTGTACTAAAGCATTCTGCCCAGTTGTCGCATCAAGAACAACCAGTGTCTCGCGGTACGCTTCCGGATATTCTTTTTCCAGAATACGATTAATTTTTCCAAGCTCATTCATCAAATTTTTCTTGTTGTGCAGTCTTCCTGCTGTATCGACAAGAAGAACATCTGCATTGCGGGCCTTTGCTGCCGCTGTGGCATCATAAACAACAGATCCAGGATCTGCTCCTTCCACGCCACCGATCATATCCACACCAGAACGGTTCGCCCACTCTTTTAACTGATCTCCGGCTGCCGCACGGAACGTATCTGCTCCCGCAATCACGACACGTTTCCCCTGATCTTTTAACTTCCCGGCAAGCTTTCCAACCGTCGTAGTCTTTCCTACACCGTTGACACCGATGACGAGAACAACAGATTTTTCGTTTTCAAAACGATATGCCGTTTCCTCTACCTTCATCTGCTCCTTAATACTGTCGATCAGAAGCTGCTTGCATTCTTCCGGCTGCTTGATATGGTTCGCTTTTACCTTGTCCCGCAGGTCATCTAAGATTGCCTCTGTGGCTTTCACTCCCAGATCTCCCATGATCAGGATTTCTTCCAGTTCTTCATAGAATTCTTCGTCAATCTTGGAAAAACCGCTAAATACAGCATCAATTCCGGAGACGATGTTATCTCTTGTCTTTGTCAGTCCCTCTACAAGCCGACTGAAAAAACCTTTCTTTTCACCCATCTTTCTATTCCTTTCTCAAAATATCTTAAGCTGTCAGATCGTTCTCGATCAGATTTACCGACACAAGCGTGGATACACCTTTCTCCTGCATCGTAATACCATAAAGACGATCCGCTGCCGTCATCGTACCACGTCTGTGCGTAATTACGATGAACTGTGTATTTTTTGTCAGTTTATTCAGATAACTTGCAAAACGCGTTACGTTCGAATCATCGAGCGCCGCCTCAATCTCATCTAACAGACAGAACGGCGACGGTTTAAGCGCCTGAATCGCAAACAGCAGTGCAATCGCAGTCAATGCCTTTTCTCCACCGGACAGCTGCATCATGTTCTGCAGTTTCTTTCCAGGCGGCTGCGCAATAATACGGATACCACATTCAAGAATATCCTCATCCTCCACAAGTTCCAGTGTTCCGTGTCCGCCACCGAACAGGTGCTTGAAGGATGCATCAAATTCTCTCTGTATCTCTGCAAATTTCTCGGTGAACTGCTTACGCATTCCGGTATCCAGATCTTCAATGATACCAAGTAACGTCTCTTCTGCCTCGACCAGATCGTCATGCTGTCCCTTTAAAAATGTATAACGTTCGGATACTTCTTTGTATTCTTCGATTGCATTGACATTGACATCGCCGAGTTTGCGGATTTCGTCCTTTACTTCTGCAACCAGTTTCTTTAAAGATGCCAGATCATCGTACATCTCGTTACGCAGTTCCATCGCTGCGTGTGGCGTCAGTTCATATTCTGTCCACAGATAATTCGTTTGTGTCTCAGACTCCTCGGTCAGCTTTTCTCTCTGATTATTCAGACGGAAAATTTCTTTATCAAGATCATTACAGCGCTTGGAAATTTCCTCCTGCTTTTGGAAAAAGCCGTGATAATCCGCGGACATCTGTTCCTTCTTCTCTAAGCTTATTCGAAGTTCTTCCTGTAATTTACTGCCGGAATCATCGGATGCCGCCAGTGTCTTTTTAATTTCTTCAATATCATTTTGTTTCTTTTTGGCATCTTCCTTGGAATTCTTTGCATTCTCCATAAGTTCTGCCTGTTCCGCATTGAACTTTTCTAATTCTCCGTTGATACGGTCAATATTCATCTGATTGAACTCTGCACTCTGGCGAAGATTTGCCTCTTCCAACTGCATTTTCGACAGCTCATCGCTGATCTCTGCCTCACGCTTATTCTGTGTTTCAAGCGTTTCCTGCATATGGGCAGTTTCCTCATTGATTTCTGTCTCGCGTGTCTTTGCAAACTCCATTTCATCGAGAATCTGCTGCTTGTTCTGCGCAATTTCTGCAATCTGCTGTTCCATCTGCTCACGCTCATTCATCAAACCGGAAAAAGCCTGTTCGCTCTCATCCTTCTGCTGCGTTGCACGGTCAAGATTCAACTTGGCTGTATTTTGTGCAATGAACTTCTTCTGCAAAGCTTCTTTGCAGGATTCCAGCTCATCTGCATTCAGTTCAATTGCCGTCGCGATATCTTCTCTCCGGCTTTTGATCTGTTTGAGTTCTTCCTGAATCATCTGCACGCTCTGCTCCAGTTCCTCAATCTCACGATTGCGGGCCAGCAAATTGGAAGAATTCTTAAATGCACCACCGGTCATTGATCCGCCCGGGCTTAAATACTCACCCTCTAATGTTACAATATGTAAGCTGTAATGATTCTTCTTAGCCAAAGCGATCGCATGGTCGATCGTATCTACCACGAGTACTCTTCCCAAAAGGTAAGCTGCGACTTCTTTGTATTTTGCGTCGCACTGTACCAGTTCATTGGCAATGCCAATGACACCCGGTTCTCCGATCGCATTCTCATTTTTCGGATTGCCCTTTGCTTTCACACTGGTCAGTGGCAGAAACGTTGCACGGCCATATCGGTTCTGTTTCAGATAAGCGATCATTTCTTTTGCAGTTGCTTCATCTTCTGTTACAATATTCTGAATACTGCCACCCAATGCCGTCTCAATCGCTGTCTCGTACTTTTTTTCTACCTGAATCAGATCCGATACAACACCCAGAATTCCTTTGTGACTGCTTTTCTGTTCCATAACCCGGCGAATACTGTTCCCATATCCGTCATAACGCTCCGCAATATCCCGCAGAGAATCCAGTCTGGACTGGTTTTTGTGAAATGCTGTCTGTTTTTCTTCGAATTTACGGGCATTCTCTTTTGACTTCTGACGCCATTCATTTTCTTTTGCCGTCAATTCTTCTTCCTGTGCCTTCAATGCGATAATCTCCTGATTGACCGCATCAAACTCCTGCTCGTACGTTGCAAGAACCGAATTCAAATCCTCTTCCTGCGTTTTACGGCTCAACAGACGCTGTCCAAGTTCTGCTTTACGGATGTTGATCTGTTCGATCATCGTATCAAAACGTTGCTGTTTGGAAGCAATCGTTCCTTTGTTATTCAGTAACTGGTACAGTTCCTTCTGTCCACGCTCGATTGTCTCGTTGCACTGCTGGATTTCCCGTTGGATAGTTTCCTGCTCCTGCTGTTTTACTGTCTGGCATTCCTGAAGTTCCACTAATTGTGCATCCAGCTTTTCTTTTTCGCTGTAATACTGCTTGTTTGCTTCCAACCTTTCCTGTTTGTCTTTCTCGATAGCATCCAGACGACCCTGCAGATGTTCATCCGTCATCTCGGCCGCATGAATCTGTTCCGTAAGAATCTGGATCTGACTCTCCAGTTTGCTTTTTGTCATGGAAGAATTATTGATAGTCTCTCGCAGGACATTGATTCTTTCATCGAGCTCTGCCATATCGTTGCCAAGCTTTTCGTATTCTTCCTTGATTTTCTCATGGTCAGCGTTACTTTCTGTCAGCTGCGCATCCGCAATCCGAAATTTTTCTTCCACTTCTTTGGACTGTTCTGCAATCCTCGAAGACTCCAGAAGAAACATATTAATATCGTAATCTCTTAATTCGTTCTTTTTCTTAAGATATATTTTTGCCTTTTCCGACTGCCGCTCAAGTGGTCCTACCTGACGTTCTAACTCGGATAAAATATCGTTGACACGAACAAGATTTTCCCGCTCGTTTTCTAACTTTTTTTGTGCAGTCGCTTTGCGCTTTTTGAATTTCACAATTCCGGCAGCCTCGTCAAACAGTTCTCTTCGTTCTTCCGGCTTACCGCTTAAGATTCGGTCAATCTGACCCTGTCCGATGATGGAATAGCCTTCCTTACCGATACCTGTATCGTAAAAAAGCTCCGATACCTGTTTCAGACGACAGAGATTTCCGTTGATCAGATATTCACTCTCTCCGGAACGATACAATCGTCTGGCAACGGTCACTTCCTCAAAATCAATCGCAAGCTGATGATCCGAGTTGTCCAGCGTTATAGCAACGTAGGCATAACTGAGCGGTTTACGATTCTCAGTACCTGCAAAAATAACATCCTGCATGGAAGAACCTCGCAACTGCTTTACCGACTGCTCACCAAGCACCCAGCGCACTGCATCGGCTACGTTACTTTTTCCACTTCCATTCGGGCCTACAATACCTGTAATTCCCTGATGAAACTCGAATACAATTTTGTTTGCAAAAGATTTAAAGCCCTGAACCTCTATACTCTTTAAATACATGCATTACTCCCTTTGGTCTTTTTTCAACATAAGAAGGGCCTTATATGCAGCTTCCTGTTCGGCTGCTTTCTTGGTTCTTCCGGTTCCCTCTCCCAGCACACGGCTTCCAACGCGGGCTTCTACCGTAAAACTCTTGTTATGATCCGGTCCGTTCTCACTGATAAGATCATAAGTCAACTTCTCATGTTCCCCCTGCACGACTTCCTGCAAGATAGTCTTGCTATCATAAAAGAGCTGCTTATGCTCAATGTCTGTTAAAATATATTTTAACACAAACTCTTTTGCATTAGCAAAACCACCATCAAGATAAATGGCACCAATGACTGCCTCTAACGCATCTGATAGAATGGATTTACGCTTTCTTCCCCCTGTCAGATCCTCACCATTGCCAAGATACAGATAATCCCCAAGATGAATTGCTTCCGTACACAATGCAAGTGTCGGCTCACAAACAATGCTCGCACGCAGCTTTGTCAGTTCTCCTTCCGGTTTCTGTGGATAGTTCTTGTACAAAAAATCGCTCGATATAATCTCAAGTACAGCATCTCCCAAAAATTCCAGGCGCTCATTGTCTGATAATTTTTTCATATGCTTCTCATTGGCATAAGAGCTGTGTGTCAGAGCCTGTACTAACAAATGCTCATTTTGAAACTGATATCCGATTTCCTTTTGAAATGTCTTAATATCTGTCACGACGTTTTCCTTTCCTGCTTCATTTAAAAGAAGGAGTCCTATCATCGGACTCCTTACACATTCTTAGTTATTATTCAGTGCACTCTTAATCTGCTCAACCGCATCCGCTACTGTAACAATTTTCTCAGCCTGCTCATTTGGAATCTCAATATCAAATTCTTCCTCAAGGCCCATAATAATCTGAAATACATCCAGCGAATCCGCTCCAAGATCATCAATAAATGTAGTATCCATTGTGATCTCGTTCTCATCTACGTTTAATACTTCCACAATAATCTGTTTTAACTTTTCGAATTCCATAGCTTTTCCTTCCTTTCTATTGTTCGTTCTCCTGTGCGTCAACGATTCTTTCTTTGATAATTCCGTTGATGTTCTCCTCACGGAATGTCACGCACTGATAAATGGAATTTGTAATTTCTTTTGCTTTCGAGCTTCCATGTGTCTTCACCACAAGACCATTGAGCCCAAGAAGTGGTGCTCCACCATATTCACTGGCATCAAAATCTTTCAGTGTCTTTTTAAGCGCTGGCAACGCAAGCGCAGCTCCAATCTTACTCTTTAAGGTGCTCATCAATCCATGTTTGATGGCCCCAACCAGCGTAGAACTAAGTCCCTCATATAATTTAAGGATTACATTTCCGACAAAAGCCTCACATACAATAACGTCTGCTCCACCATGTGGAATTTCACGCGCTTCGATGCTTCCAACAAAATTAATGTCCTTGCACTCGCGAAGCAATGGAAACGTTTCCTTAACCAAAGCATTACCTTTTTCTTCCTCCGCACCAATATTGACAATCGCTACACGCGGATTTTTTACACCGACAACATTCTCCATATAAATAGAACCCATCTGTGCAAACTGAAGCAAATGTTCCGGTCTTGCATCTACATTCGCGCCACAATCAATCAGAAGCGACACGCCGGACTCTGTTGGAATCAATGGTGCTAATGGCGGACGACGGATTCCTTTGATTCTGCCAACAATCGTCTGCCCTCCTACAAGTACAGCACCAGAACTTCCTGCCGAAACAAAAGCGTCTGCTTCTTTTTGTTTTACCATATTCATTGCAACCACCATAGATGACTGCTTTTTTTTGCGAATTGCCTGTACGGGTGGCTCCGCCATCTCAATAACTTCCGGTGCCTCCACGATTTCAATTCTTTCCTTGGGATACGGATATTTGTTCAATTCTTCCTGTACGACATCAGTCTGTCCTACCAGATAGACTTTAATGTCCCCACGGGAAGTAACCGCATCCACAGCTCCCTTGACGATCTCTGCAGGCGCATTGTCCCCACCCATCGCATCAAGAGCTACCTTCGTAATAGTCTGCATGGTTTCTTCCTCCTTATGCATCTATTAGAAATAGTACTATATATCATTTCATAAATCAACGATAAATTTATTGGATTTCATGTTAATTTTGGGTTATTTTATAATCAGCTCCGAATCATCACTTCGGACAAAAAAATCAAGAGCCCGACGCTTACGTCGAACTCTTGATTCTTTCATGTTCATCCTTAATTAGTCCTGTGGAATGATCTCTTTTTTGTTATAAGATCCGCAGTTCTTGCATACTCTGTGAGGCATCATTAATTCGCCGCACTTGCTGCACTTTACTAAGGTTGGAGCAGACATTTTCCAGTTTGCTCTTCTCTTATCTCTTCTTCCCTTAGAAGATTTATTCTTTGGACAAATTGACATTTGTTTACACCTCCTTAAACTTGTTAAATATATCTTGGATTGCTGCCATTCTTGGATCAAGCTCTGTTCTCTGGCAACTGCAGGCTCCCTTATTCAAGTTCATCCCGCAGACTTTACAAATTCCTTTGCAATCGTCCTTGCACAGAACTCTCATTGGCCAGTTCACCAAAATCTCGGCGTAGACAAGTTTATCTACATCCAGTTCAAACCCAATCAGGTAATCCGGTTTCTCCATCTCTTCATCGACAAGTCCCTCTTCCTGAACAGTGAGTTTCTTATCTATGTCAAAACGGATCGGCGTCCGAACTTCTTCAAGACACCGCGCACACGGAATCATCACATCAATATCAACCGTACCCTTAACGAATACCGCTGCATTCTCCTCATTACGGATCTGCAATGTCACCGGCGCTTTGCGAACAATAGGAAAATCTCCCAAGCGGGAACGAAAGGAAGTGAGCGAGATGTCCGCCTCCTGTGTCAATTCCTTGTTTATGGATTTTGTAATGATTGAAAGATCAATTTTCACAGTATTCTCCTATTCACACCTAAACAATTATACATAGGGTGTCCTGCTTTGTCAACTAATTTTTACAAATTATCAACAAATTTATCAACATTTATTTTACCAGTGCTACGGTCTCACGACAGATTGCAAGCTCCTCGTTGGTCGGAATGACACATACGGTAACTTTTGAATCCGGTGTGGAAATAATTTCCTCCACGCCACGCACATCGTTTGTCTTCTTATCAAGCTTGATTCCCAGATATCCCAGATAAGAAACGATCTTTTCACGAATGAAAGAAGTATTCTCTCCGATACCTGCAGTAAATGCGATCGCATCCACACCATTCATTGCTGCAACATATGCACCGATGTATTTTGCCACACGGTAAGCAAATACCTCACAGGCATCAATGGCGCGTGGATTTCCTTCATTATAAGCAGCTTCCAGATCACGGAAATCACTGGATACACCGGATAATCCTTCAACACCGGATTTTTTATTTAACACATTCATGACACCATCGATGTCGAGGTTCTCTTTCTTTGCGATAAATTCCATGATTGCCGGATCAATATCTCCGGAACGGGTTCCCATAACCAGTCCCTCCAGTGGAGTCAGACCCATGGAAGTATCCACACATTCTCCATTTAATACAGCACTGACAGATGCTCCGTTTCCAAGATGCGCTACAATAATCTTGCTGTTTTTCAGATCCAGTTTCAGATACTCTGCACATGCTTTGGATACAAAACTGTGGCTGGTTCCGTGGAATCCGTATCTTCTTACTTTATATTTCTCATAATATTCATATGGAAGTCCGTACAGGAATGCCTTTCTTGGCATTGTCTGATGGAACGCCGTATCAAATACACCAACCATCGGTACATTTGGCATAAGATCCTGACACGCACGGATACCGATCAGGTTTGCCGGGTTATGTAACGGTGCAAGTTCATTACACTCTTCTACCTTTGCAAGCACTTCTTCTGTCAGTACCACCGACTTTGCAAACTTCTCTCCACCGTGTACAACACGATGTCCAACTGCGTCGATTTCGCTCAGATCCTTTACTGCTCCACTCTTTGGATTATGCAGTGCATCAAGAACCATCTGAATGGCCTCTTTGTGGGTTGGCATCGGAGCTTCCGTGATCTCCTTATCCATTCCCTCTTTCTGGTATACCAGTCTTCCGTCAATTCCGATTCTTTCGCATAAGCCCTTGGCAAGTACCTCTTCTGAATCAGAGTTGATCAGCTGGTACTTCAGGGAAGAGCTTCCGCAGTTGATTACTAATACGTTCATTTGAATTCTCCCTTGTCCTTATTCATTTTGTGGAAATCCACAATCTTTTTCCATTATAAACACATTTTCCTTCTTATACAAGTGGAAATCCTCGAAAAGCTGTGTTAATATTTTAACAGAAAAACAGACAGAAGAAACGACCGAACAGGAGGCAAACGTGAAAACAGCAGGAATTATCGCCGAATACAATCCGTTTCACAACGGACACCAATATCAGATTGAAACCGTACGCCACCTTACAGGAGCAGATTTTGTGATCGTTGCCATGAGCGGGGATTTTATGCAGCGCGGTGTTCCTGCCATTGCCGACAAATACACGCGCACCCGCATGGCACTTCTCGGCGGTGCCGATCTGGTACTCGAACTTCCGGCTGTATGGGCGACCGCTTCCGCGGAATATTTTGCTGCCGGAGGCGTACAGCTTCTCGGAAAAACAGGCGTCGTTGACACGCTCTGCTATGGCTGTGAAACTCCGGAAAAAGAACTTATGCAGGCAATTGTCGAAGTTCTTTCCAAAAATGCTTCGGACTATCAGATGCTGGTTTCTTATAACATGAAGCAGGGAAATCCGTTTCCTGTCGCACGAAGCCACGCACTGTGTTCCCTGCTGCCTTCCTTTTCTTCTGATGCGGTTTCTTCTTTTCTGGCATCTCCGAACAATATTCTGGCCTTAGAATACGAAAAAGCAATCGCCCGCTGGAATTCCATAAACAGCGTACATGACAGAACTTTTTCCAGTATGCCGGTCCAACGTATCGGGGAAGGCTATCACAGCACAAAAACAGGCGTAACCTACGCCTCTGCAACTGCCATAAGAAACGCACTGCTTGTGCCATCTGAAAATGATGGTAACCACAACCATTCCATGTGTATAAGTACAGGCAGCTTTGATTTCGAACTTTCGCAGATGCTTCCCGATACTTCCGCCTCCCTCCTTGCCACTTTGGCACAGCAGAACCTTCTTCTGGACACGGATGCTTTTTCTCAGGCTCTCTACACCCAGTTATGGGCACTGTACGACGGAGGCTATGCTGGCTTTGCAGACTGTGGCAAGGATCTGTCCCACCGGATCACACAGCAGCTTGAACATTTTTTAAGCTTTTCGCAGTTTGCCGATCTCTTAAAAAGCAAAAATACAACATACACACGCATCTGCCGTGCACTGCTCCACATCCTGCTCAACATCCGGCAGGACGATTATGCTGCGCTCTGGCAGCCGGATGGCATTCCATATCTGCGTGTGCTTGGTTTCCGCAGGGATTCCTCTGTGCTTCTTTCTGCCATCAAAAAAGAAGCATCCGTTCCTTTGATTACCAAAGTTGCAGATGCTTCTTCTATCCTTCATGGAATTGCATACAAACGTTTTTTACACGATGTAGCCTGTGCTGATCTGTACCGCACTACATCTTCCATGCAGATACAGACCGAATTACCAAACGAATACCGACAGCCCATCGTCCTCGTATAACCTTTACAGTTCCATAATAATCTCTCTTGCCAGACTCTCCTCGATCGGCTTGGCATACACATTCGGTGCAAACTCCACTACATCGCCAATGCCTTTTTCGATCACAAAGCGTAACTTTCCGTCACGCACCTTTTTGTCGGTATAAAGCTTCTTAACCAGAGCCTCACGATCAATATAATCCGGAATTCTTGTCGGAAGTCCCACACGCGCATACAGCTTAGTCACACGCTCTGCCTCTTCCTCTGACATATAGCCAAGGCGTGCCGAAAGCAGTACCATAGCCGCCATTCCGATGGAAAGTGCCTCGCCGTGCAGAAGCCGGTAGTCACTGACAGTTTCAATGGCGCGTCCCACCGTGTGTCCTAAATTCAGGACTTCGCGCAGTCCGCTTTCTCTCTCGTCTTTCATAACAACATCATACTTGATCTTACAGTTGTTCTCTGCGATATATTCGCAGGCAAACTTCTGGAAACTCATAATATCATCCAAGTTTTCCTCGATAAACTCAAACATTTCACGGCTCGCCAGACATGCATGCTTGATGGTCTCTGCCATGCCGCTTGCCATCTGACGTTTCGGAAGGGTTTTCCATGCGGCAATATCAATGTAGACCTTGCGCGGCTGATTGAAAAGTCCAATCAGATTCGTTGCAAGCGGTGTATCAACGGCAGTCTTTCCGCCCACGGATGCATCTGCAGCAGCCAGAAGTGTGGTCGCATAATTGATAAACGGTACGCCTCTGCCATATGTTCCTGCCAGAAATCCTGCCAGATCCGTAACAACACCTCCGCCGATTGCAATCACAGCACAATCTCTGCGGAACCCTTTTTCCAGCATGGCATCTTCAATCTTCGCCTTCGTCTGTCTGGTCTTACTTTTTTCTCCTGCGGGAAATACGAACAGTTCCACTTTAAATCCAGCCTTGCTCAGCTTTTCACTGATTGGTTTTGCATACAGATCCAGTACATTGGAATCCGTGATCACGGCAAACTTCCTGATTTTTCCCAGAAGACCGGTCTCTAAATCCTCTACCAGTTGATCCTCCAGACGATACCCCATCTCAATATCGTAACTGTCATCCACCACTTTTTTCAGTTCTACATTAAATACGCTCACTTTGTCACCCCTGTCTGTCTAATCTACCCCGGCAGCAAGTCTTGCCAACCGGTCCGCCTCTTCATTTCCTTCTACCCCGGAATGTCCTTTCACTTTCACAAAATGAAGGGAAATTTTATCATTCACGGACTGTATAAAATCATAATAGGCAATCGTTCCCTGTTTGTTCCGCTTCCAGGCTCCGGTTGCCCACATCTCTATTCCCATATAGTCATAATAAATGGTTAAGTCGGTAAGTCCCATGGCAACAGCTTCTTTTACTGCAGCCATGCTGCCTAACACCTCTCCTGCCACATTGCGCATCGATGCCATCTGGGGATCATTGCCGCTTCCGCTGATCACGTGACGTTCTCCCTTTGTCACGAGAAATCCGCCATATCCATAGACGGAAGTAGCACTGTTAAACGAACCGTCGACAAACGCATAATTTTCCGGTTCCTTTTGTTCCTCTTTTTTTTCTTCCAGAAACTGTTCCGCTTCTGCGCGTGTCGCAAACCCTTTATAGACAGCTCCCGGAAATCCATGCACCATACTTTTACATGCATCCCATGAGGTATAAATTCCCGGAACTTTTCCCTTTTTTACCGCATAAAATTTTCCAGCCATAGATTATCCTTTGCCGTGCAGTTTTGCAATAATCTCTTCTTTTAAAAGCATCGCTCGGTCTTTTGCCACTCGGGAAGCTGCCTGTGAAGTCAGAATCATGGAAATGAATCTGGATGCAATGTCCACCTTTCCAAGTTTATAAGCTATATTCGCCATCAACAGGTTTACGGTACTTTCTTCCATTCCGCACATTGGGAAATTTTCAGATGCAATCGCTTTTAAAAATCCCTCATATGCCTGTTCATAATACGTGGCTTCTTCTTTCCGGCATTCGGCAAGTGTTTTTTCATCTTTCTTTTTTGCCTTGGAAAGCTCCTCAATCCAGCCGCGGTACAGCCAGGATATCTTTAGGCACTCATATGCCTTCTCACTGTTCTTTCCCTTTTTCACCAGTGTATTATATAAAGCCAATTTATACCGCTCAATGGCTTTTTCGTAAGAATACGGCTCCATCGGTTCTTCTTTTGGCTGCTTCTGCCCTTTGAACTTATGGCATACCCCTTCTTCAATCATCTTGACCTGACCGGTAGACAAATGGGTAAAATAGCGGTTCATCGCCGTATATCCGCACTGTGGGCAGGACGATACATCATATTTATTTGTATCAATGTACTGAAAACGCGGACGCAGATCAAAATCCGGTTCCATGCGCTTCACCCGTCCGGTTTTTACCATTCTTGTACGGAAAACATTATCACATACCGGACAACGGATGGATTTATCCAGTAAGAACTCAGTTTCGCTGTGAACCGGTTCTTTTTTTGGCACCGGTTCCGGTGCTTTCCGTGCAGGTGTATCACTTTTTTCCTCTTCAAAGAGGTGGTCTGTATCCATCTGATCCAGACCAAATTTTTCCAATCCCGATAATAAATTCATTCTACGCCTCTTTTTGTCTATTCTTTATTTTTTCGGCAGCTTAAAAGAACTCTTCAAAGAAACAATTCTGTTAAATACAGGCGCTCCCGGCTTTGAATCCTTATAATCTGCGCAGAAAAATCCTTCTCTTACAAACTGAAAACTCTCATATGGTTTTGCCTCTAACAATGCCGGCTCTACAATGCTCTCTGTCAGGACAGTCAGGGAATTCGGATTCAGATTCAGACTTCCGTCTTCATTATATACGCCAAGTTCTTCATTAATGAGATTCTCATATAAGCGAACCGTTACTTTCTTTCCGTGTTCTGCCGATACCCAGTGAATGGTTCCCTTTACTTTTCTTCCATCCGGGCTGTTTCCGCCTTTTGATGCCGGGTCATATGTGCAGTGGATAACCGTAACTTTTCCGCTCTCATCCTTTTCAAATCCGACACATTTCACGAAATATGCATTCATGAGACGTACTTCATTTCCCGGGAACATACGGAAATATTTCTTCGGCGGTTCTTCCATAAAATCATCCCGTTCAATATAAATTTCTCTGGTAAACGGAACGGTTCTCTTTCCGAGTTCCGGATTTTCCAGATTATTGTCCACCGGAAGTTCCTCCGTCTGGCCCTGCGGATAATTGTCAATGACAACCTTTACCGGATCTAAAACTGCCATCATACGTGGACGCTTCATCTTCAGATCCTCACGGATGCAGTACTCAAGCATTGCATAATCCGTAGAACTGTTTGCCTTGGAAATACCTCCAAGTTCGATAAATTTCTGGATGGATTCCGGTGTATATCCTCTGCGGCGCAGCGCTGCAATGGAAACCAGACGTGGATCATCCCATCCATCTACAATCTTCTCCTCAACCAGACGCTTGATATAACGTTTTCCGGTTACAACATTTGTCAGATACAGTTTTGCAAACTCGATCTGCTTCGGAGTCCCTTCCGGACTGGTCTTATATCCAAGTTCTGTCACAACCCAATCATACAACGGTCTGTGATCCTCGAACTCCAGAGTACAGATGGAATGGGTTATTCCCTCGATTGCATCCTCAATCGGATGTGCAAAATCGTACATCGGATAAATGCACCACTTGTCCCCGGTATTGTGATGTGTCATATGTGCCACACGATAAAGGATCGGGTCTCTCATATTGATATTGGAAGAAGTCATATCAATCCGTGCACGAAGTACACGACTTCCATCCTCACATTTTCCTTCCTTCATTTCTTCAAACAGCGCAAGATTTTCCTCTACGCTTCTTTTGGCATATGGGTCTTCTTTTCCCGGCTCTGTCAGAGTACCGCGATACTCACGGATTTCGTCTGCAGACAGATCGGATACATATGCTTTTCCCTTTTTAATCAGTTTAATCGCTGCTTCATACATCTGATCGAAGTAATTTGATGCAAAGAAGAGGCGATCTCCCCAATCTGCTCCAAGCCATTTTACGTCTTCCTTAATAGACTCTACAAACTCAAGTTTCTCTTTTGTCGGATTTGTATCATCAAAGCGGAGATTGAATTCTCCTCCGTACTTTTTTGCTAACCCTGAATTTAAAAGAATGGACTTTGCATGTCCGATATGCAGATATCCGTTTGGCTCCGGTGGAAAACGGGTTTTTACCGTTTCACAATGTCCCTCTGCCAGGTCCTTTTCAATAATCTGTTCAATAAAATTCTTGGAAACCGCTTCATTTTCCATATGTCTATTCCTCCAGCACTCCTCAAATAAGAATAATTATAGGGATATTCCCGATATTTGTCAACCAAAACGCGCCTGTGTACGCTATTGCTCCTGTCCTTTTTCGGATTCCAGAATTCCGTCCAGCGCACGTGTTGAAAAATATGCAATCTGTTTCTTCCCGTTTTTTATTTTTTCTTCCGTTTTTTTCACTCTGTCACCGGTTCCGGAGGATGCACTTTTTCCCAGTGTAGAAATTGTAACCGCTCCCTGTGCATATCCGCCATTCCAGTTCTGTTCCATATAGCGGCCATTCAGCTTTGCATCAAACAGCTCTGTATAATAAACCGACCACACACTGACAACCGAAGTCAGCGCGGCCTTTCCTGCCATCTGACGCATATCAGAGTTTCTTCCAACCGCGTATACGCATTTTCCGCTTTCTTTTGCATTTTCAGCCATCTGCATAACAGCATCCAGATCGGTATTGGATGCAAGAACCACACACCCGCTCCGGATCAGATCTCCGGCTGCGGTTGCCTCCGCATCACTGTTATTCCAGGCATCTATGTATTCTACCTGTAAAACAACCTTTTTACAGACGGCCTTTACTCCCAGGTAATAGGCATTAATATCTGCATGTGCATCATCGTTTGCCTCTGCCGCCACATATCCCAGTTTTACATTTTTCTTTTCGTCAAAACTCTTTGCGGGAATCTTTTTCTTTTCCTTCAGCTTTGCTACTTTCATTCCGGCCGTGACTCCTGCCACATAAGAAGCTTCGTAGGTATCCATATGTACATTGTAAAGATTTGTGAGTTCTGTTCCGTCTTCCGTTACCGTACTCTGTGTCTTTGAATCGTTGATAACTACAAAATCAACTTCCGGATTCTTTTCTGCTTCACTTTTTATTGCTTCTTCATAGATGGCGCTGTTTGCAATAATAATCTCACATCCCTGTCTGATAAGATCCTTTACCGCACTTTTGCAGCCATCATTCGCACCGACACGCTCTTTCCAGATGATATCCTGCTCCGGAAGACTGACATTTTCTGCTGCCGCCCGGATTCCGTCAATATGTGCCAGTGTATAGGCTTCTGTCTCATCTCCGTTTAAGATAACACCGATCCATCCCTTTTGTTCTTCCTCATTTTCCGGTGGAATTTCCACTTTCGTTTCCGCAGTCTGTTCGTTTTCCTGCTGCTTTTGTTCTTTGTCTGCTTTCTGTTCTCCTGATTCTGTCTGTGTTCCGCTGACACCTGCCATTCCTATCAGAACCGCAACGATAAGCAAAACACTTAAAAACTTTTTCTTCATGATTTTTTTCTTTTCCACTCACTAAATTTTATTTTACATGCTGGTGGGTAAACAGATGATCCTGACAGTATTCACGATTTCCCACGCATTTGCTGCAATAACGGAACTGTAATTCCGGATTTGTCAGCTCGGTTCTACCACAAATGGCACATTTGTGACGTGCAATGCCGGACCCCGGACGAGGCTGACTGAACTGTGCCCGGAATTCTTTCTGGCGTTTCTTTTGTTTTCCGGACAAACGGGTCTTCATGGCATGGAAGAACCAGAACATATTGAGTACTGGAACCACGATCTGTACACAGTTTAAAACGCCGGCAAGGATTCCCATTCCGGTTCCATAACTTGCAATTCCGATCGAGAATATACGAACCACCTGATATCCCAGATATACCAGTTCAAAAATTAACATCCATTTCATCCTGATCGGAAGGACAAAATACAGGCGTACCTCTCCCTCCGGCATGCACATGGCCAGCGCCAGCAGCATGGACATCAGAATATAATACGTGGACAGATACGGAGAAAAACCATATCCCAGCAGAATCCGCGTAACAACATATACGATCGCACCCACAATGTCACACAAAATCACACTTCCCCACAAAAATACATTCATGCGGAATGTTCCAAGCATGGATTCCAGCGAACTGCCCCACATAAGCACACAGAACAGAAATAAGATTCCAAAAACATCCAGCGATGCCGTCGGTGTAAAAATCCATGTCACAACTCTCCAGAGCTGTCCGTGCAGAATACTGCCCATATCAAAATTCATATAACTCATGAGTCCGGGTGCCGTCAGCTGTACCACGTATCCAATCACCTGTGCAAGTACAAAATATCTGCTCAGATTGGCGACCGCATGTCGTCCCCATTTGCGTTCCAGTTTATCCATCCAGTTCATAAATCTGTCTCCTGTCTACATAGAATAGTGTATGTATGGTTACGGTCACTTCTGACCTTTCTGTCAACCAATTATACGGTTTTCAAATCCCTCTTGTCAACGCAGCGGCACGTTCTTTCCAACATTTTATAAAATCTTTATGTTTTCAGTCGTTGTCTTTTGTCAATTCTTGTCGTATAATGTTTTAGGTTTTGTTTTGAAATCATACTTATTTATAATAAGTTTAGTTACTTACACATGGAGGTTACATTTATGAGTGACAAGCAGTTACATAAACTTGGAATTGATATCGGTTCCACCACCGTCAAAATTGCAATCCTCGACTCACAGGACAACATCCTGTTTTCCGATTACGAGCGTCATTTTGCAAATATTCAGGAGACACTGGCGTCCTTAATTGCCAAAGCATCCAACGAACTGGGGGATCTTTCTGTTTCTCCTGTTATTACCGGATCAGGCGGACTGACCCTTGCAAAGCATCTGGAGGTTCCGTTTACGCAGGAGGTTATTGCAGTATCCACTGCTCTCACTCATTATGCGCCACAGACCGATGTTGCAATCGAGCTCGGCGGAGAAGATGCCAAGATCATCTATTTTGAAGGCGGTAATGTCGAACAGCGTATGAACGGTATCTGTGCCGGCGGTACAGGTTCGTTCATTGATCAGATGGCATCCCTGATCCAGACCGATGCTTCCGGATTAAATGAATATGCCAAAAATTATAAAGCAATCTATCCGATTGCAGCGCGCTGTGGTGTATTTGCCAAGACAGATATCCAGCCGCTCATCAATGAGGGTGCAACTCGCGAAGATCTGTCTGCCTCTATTTTCCAGGCGGTTGTCAATCAGACGATCAGTGGACTTGCCTGTGGTAAACCGATCCGCGGACATGTGGCATTTCTCGGTGGTCCTCTGCACTTTTTATCCGAACTGAAAGCGGCGTTTATCCGCACGTTAAATCTCGATGATGAGCACGCAATTACACCGGAAAATTCGCATCTGTTTGCAGCGATCGGTTCCGCATTAAATTATAAAGAAGACGTAGAGACCACTTTAGGATCTCTGCAGCAGCGTCTTTCCACCGGCATTAAGCTGGAGTTTGAAGTTGCCCGTCTGGACCCGCTGTTTGCCAGCCAGGAAGATTACGATGCTTTTACCAGCCGGCACGGAAACAATCATGTAGAAACCGGTGACCTGAAAAACTATTCTGGAAACTGCTATCTCGGTATTGACGCAGGTTCCACGACAACAAAGATCGCACTTGTCAGCGAGGACGGAAAACTTCTGTATTCATTCTATGACAACAATAACGGAAGCCCGCTTGCAACTGCCATCCGTTCCATTCAGGAAATTTACCGCCTGCTGCCAGAGAGTGCACACATCGTACACTCCTGCTCCACCGGATACGGGGAAGCTCTTTTAAAAGCTGCATTGATGCTTGATGACGGCGAGGTAGAAACTGTCGCCCATTACTATGCCGCTGCTTTCTTTGATCCAAAAGTTGACTGCATTTTAGACATCGGCGGTCAAGACATGAAATGCATCAAAATCAAGAACCAGACCGTAGATTCGGTTCAGTTAAACGAAGCATGTTCTTCCGGCTGCGGTTCTTTCATTGAAACTTTTGCAAAATCCTTAAACTTCACGGTGCAGGATTTCGCCAAAGAAGCACTGTTTGCCAAGCATCCGATTGATCTTGGTACCCGCTGTACCGTATTTATGAACTCAAAGGTAAAACAGGCACAAAAGGAAGGCGCCTCCGTTGCCGATATCTCTGCCGGACTTGCCTACTCTGTAATCAAAAACGCATTATTTAAGGTGATCAAACTGTCCGATGCCAAAGATCTGGGAGAAAATATTGTTGTTCAGGGTGGTACTTTCTACAATGACGCCGTTCTGCGCAGTTTTGAAAAAATTGCCGGTGTCCACGCAACCCGTCCGGACATTGCCGGAATCATGGGTGCTTTCGGTGCCGCACTGATTGCCCGCGAACGTCACGAAGCCGGCTATCAGACGACGATGCTGTCCATTGAACAGATCAATAAACTGTCCTACACTACCAAGCTTGCACGCTGCCAGGGATGTACAAACCACTGTCTGCTGACGATCAATAAGTTTTCAGACAACCGTCAGTATATTACCGGAAACCGCTGTGAGCGCGGACTTGGAAAAGAAAAAAACAAAGAGAATATTCCAAACCTCTTCGAATATAAGAACAAACGTATTTTTGCTTATGAACCTCTGTCAGAAGCCGAAGCAACCCGCGGGACCGTCGGACTTCCGCGTGTACTGAACATGTATGAAAACTATCCGTTCTGGGCAACGTTCTTTAAGAAGCTCGGTTTCCGTGTGGTTCTCTCTCCGCAGTCCACACGAAAAATCTACGAACTCGGCATTGATTCTATTCCAAGCGAATCCGAATGCTACCCGGCGAAACTGGCGCACGGTCATATTTCCTGGCTGATCCACCAGAATGTAGATTTTATTTTCTATCCGGCGATTCCTTACGAGCGCAACGAGTTTCCGGATGCAAACAACCACTACAACTGCCCGATCGTAACTTCTTATTCCGAAAACATTAAAAACAATGTTGAGGAAATTACGAGTGGACAGATGCGGTTCTTAAACCCGTTCATGGCGTTTACAAACGAAGAAGTCCTTTCCAAACAGCTCGTAGACTGTTTTAAGAAAGAATTCCATATTCCGGAAGCCGAAGTACGTGATGCCGTATCCGAAGGCTGGAAAGAACTTGCCATGACCCGTCTGGAGATGCAGAAGAAGGGCGAAGAAGTATTGAAATATATGGAAGAACACCATCGCCGCGGTATCGTGCTGGCCGGTCGTCCATACCATGTTGATCCGGAAATCAATCACGGTATTCCGGAAATGATTACTTCCTACGGTATGTGTGTACTGACAGAAGATTCCATTTCCCATCTGGGGAATCTGGAACGCCCGCTTATTGTCATGGATCAGTGGATGTACCACAGCCGGCTGTACTCCGCCGCAAACTACGTTAAGACCAGGGATGATCTGGACCTCATCCAGCTGAACTCCTTCGGCTGCGGACTGGATGCCGTAACAACCGACTGTGTCAGCGATATTCTGACCAATTCTGGAAAAATTTATACATGCTTAAAGATTGATGAAGTCAACAACCTCGGTGCTGCCCGTATCCGTATCCGTTCGCTTCTGGCTGCAATTCGTGTCAAAGAGAAAAAACATGAAAAACGCGAAATCAAGCCGGCAAATTACGAGCGCGTTATCTTTACCGAGGAAATGCGTAAAGATTACACCATCATCTGTCCACAGATGTCACCGATCCATTTTGAACTTCTCGTTCCGGCATTCCGTGCCGCAGGCTACAATCTGGTCATCCCAGATATTCCGGCCAGAGAATGTGTCGATGTCGGTTTAAAGTATGTAAATAACGATGCATGTTATCCGTCCCTGATTGTCATCGGACAGATTATGAGTGCGGTAATGTCCGGCAAATATGACCTGAGCAAAACAGCAATCCTGATCTCACAGACCGGTGGTGGCTGTCGTGCAACCAACTACATTGGATTTATCCGCCGCGCACTGACCAAAGCCGGCCACCCGGATATTCCGGTCATCTCCATCAACATGGTCGGTCTGGAGAAAAATCCGGGATTTAAACTCACACCAAGCCTGATCCAGCATGGTCTGTATGCCCTGGAATTCGGAGACATCTTCATGCGCTGTCTCTACCGTGTGCGCCCATACGAAAAGATACCGGGATCTGCCAACGCATTGCATGAAAAATGGAAAAAACGTGTCATTGACTTTGTTGGCAACACCAAGATTCTGTCCCACCGTAAATATCGCAAAATGTGCCGTCAGATCATCCGCGACTTTGACAATCTGCCAATGACGGATGAGAAAAAGCCGCGTGTCGGTGTGGTTGGAGAGATCCTTGTCAAGTTCCTTCCGGCTGCCAACAACTATATTGTGGATCTGCTCGAATCCGAAGGCGCTGAGGCAGTCGTACCGGATCTGACCGATTTCTTACTGTACTGCTGCTACAATCAGAATTTCAAGGCGGATTATCTTGGAGCTACCGCAAAATCCAAGCGCATCAACAATATGCTCATCCGCTTCTTTGAGTGGCTGCGCAAGGATGCAAGGGATGAACTTGCAAAGAGTAAACATTTTGAGCCAACTGCATATATTCAGGATCTGGCAAAACAGGCAGAGCATATCGTCTCCTGCGGTAACCAGACCGGCGAAGGCTGGTTCTTAACTGGAGAAATGCTTGAACTGATTGCACAGGGAGCAACCAACATCGTCTGTGCGCAGCCATTTGCCTGCCTGCCAAACCATATCGTCGGTAAAGGTGTCATTAAGGAAATTCGTCACGAATATCCGGGTGCAAATATCGTTGCAATCGATTATGATCCGGGTGCATCAGAAGTTAACCAGCTCAACCGTATCAAGCTGATGCTTTCTACAGCACAGAAAAACCTGAAAAAAGCAAATTCATAATTCTGCGATGTTTCATCATAAGTCGCAAAAATACCCCGGCAACGGAAATTCCGTTTGCCGGGGTATTCCTTTTTTATTTTTCCAGTCAGTCTAACACTTTTTCCAATTCAGCAATCACGACCCTTAATGCTTTGATCCGTGCATATTTTTTATCTACGGATTCTAAGATATGCCACGGTGCATAGGTAGTGCTCGTCTTTTGAATCATCTCATTGACTGCCCCCTCATACGCATCCCACTTATCACGGTTGCGCCAGTCTTCCTCTGTAATCTTCCATTGCTTTTCGGGCGTATTCTGCCGATCGGTAAAACGGGCAAGCTGCGTATCTTTGTCGATCTGCACCCAGAATTTGATGATCACGGCTCCCCAGTCGTGCAGTTCCTTCTCAAACTCATTAATTTCATTGTACGCACGCATCCAGTCATTCTCGCTGCAAAACCCTTCCAGACGTTCGACCATCACACGCCCATACCACGTTCGGTCAAAGATTGCAATATGCCCGGTACGCGGAAGCCTTGTCCAGAAACGCCACAGATAATGTCTTGCTTTCTCATGCGGCTCGGGACTTGCAATCGGATGAACCTCATATCCACGCGGATCAAGTGCTCCCGTAATCCGCTTGATATTTCCGCCTTTTCCGGCTGCATCCCACCCTTCATAGGCAATGATGACCGGCACTTTCTTACGATACAGACGATTGTGCAGTTCTCCAAGTCTCTGCTGAAGCTGCTTTAATTCCTTTTTATAGACATCCTCCTCCATACACTTGTCCAACGGAATGTCACAAAGAAGCGGCATTTTTTTCAGCGGAAATACATTCTGCAGAAGCGGAACCGCCATCTGGTGATTGCTCAGAGCAATCTCAATCCCCTGGGTAAGCGTCTCAAGAATCTGTACTTCTGTCCATTTTCTGGACTTTGCATCAATGATATACCAGGGTGCGGATGGCATATTTGTATTTTTCAGATATCCGGAAAATACATCCATACATTTCTCATAATGTTCATTCTGCCACAGATCTTTTTTGCTGACACGCCATGTTGTGTCCTTCTGATGCTCTAGCTGTGCAATACGCCGTGACTGTTCCTTTTTTGAAATATGCAGAAAGAATTTCATGACCAGATAGCCATTGTCTGTAAGCTGCCGTTCAAACCGGCGGACACTTTCAATCCGGTTGGCATATACATCCTCGGAAATGGTTCCGTGCAGACGCTCCTCCGTAATCTCATTCATCCATGCCGTATCCAGAAATACAAACTGTCCGGCTTCCGGAATTTTGGCAAAATGCCGGTACAAAAACGGTTTTCTCTTGTCATCCTCCGTCTTTTTCTGCATCGACACCACCTTAAAGAAACGCGGATCAATATTCTGGATGATCTGGCCGATTGCATAACCTTTTCCGGCCGTTCCCCAGCCTTCAAGCACAACAAGAACCGGTACTTTCTTCTCTTTGATCAAAAGCTGCTGCCGTGCCAGTTTCTCTTTTACCGCTTCCAGCCGTGCCTTAATTTCCTCCTCCGATGGTTTTTCGGATTTTTCCCACTCTTTTAGCATAAAAACCCCTCCTTATGCTTTTTTCTTATCATACCACAGCTGCTGATTTTCATCCACGTCTTTGCCATTTTTTTTGTTTTCACTTTTCACTGGCAAAAAATGCAATTCCGATGTATAGTATCCTATATATAAACTTTCGAAATCTGTGTTTTCGTAAATATAAAGGAGTATAAAAAATCATCATGCTGCAATTAGAACGTCAGAAACTTATATTGGAATATTTGAAACAAAACCGAAAAGCAACCACAAATGAACTCAGTGAAATGCTTGGAGTTTCCACCACAACCATCCGTACCGATTTAAACCAGATGGATAAAGAAAAACTTCTGACCAAAACACATGGAGGCGCACTCTACCACGATAACTCTGCAGACAATAAAGAACTTACCGGAAAAGCCTATTTCTTTCATGAACGTGCACTGGAAAATAAAAAAGAAAAAGAGGCAATTGCTGCAAATGCCATCCACATGGTAAAAGATCACATGTGCATCTTTTTAGATGCCAGCTCCACTGCCTATACACTTGGCATGAAACTGACCGGCTTTACAGAACTTACCGTTATTACAAACGGCATTGACCTTGCACTGGCTCTGAAGGATATCCCCGGGATCACCGTTATCCTGACCGGCGGAATCGTTACCTCTGCCTCTTCTTCCATTGAAGGTCTCCTCGGTGTGGATCTGCTACAGAAAATTCATACGGACATTGCATTTGTCTCTGCACGCGGCTTCTCCGTTGAAAATGGACTTACCGATTTCAGTATCTACGAAGCAGATTTAAAACGCATGTGTATCAAGGCTTCTGCTAAAACAATTGCATTGATTGACCACACCAAATTTGACACCTCGTCCATCTCCAGCTATGCCTCTATTGATGATCTGAATCTGGTAATCACCGACTCCGGATTATCCGAAAATACAAAAGAAATCTATGAAAAAGCCGGCGTTGATCTGCTCATCGCCGACTAATTATCAATTTTCCATGTTTAACAATTTTTGCATTGCAGCTGCCTGAACCGGTCTGGAATAATAATACCCCTGAAACCATGTGGCTCCAAAGGAACGCAGATAATTCTGCAGCTTTTCATCCTCTACCCCTTCCAGGCAGCTCTTTAAATCCGCTTTATTTGCAAAATCAACCATGCTGCGCACCAGTGCCTGTTTGGTCTGATTATCCGTAATTCCACGGATAAAACTCATGTCAATCTTTATCTCATCCATCGGGGTCTGCAGCAGGACACTTGAAGAAGCACTTCCCGTACCGTAATCATCCATTGCAAGTCTCACTCCATGTTGTTTGAGGTACAACAGTTTTTCTTCCATAACGCTGACCGGCATGCTTCTACACCGCTCTGTCAGTTCCAAACACAACTGCCCCGCCGGAAAACCGGTTTCTTTCAACAATGCCATGACAACACCACAGAACGTTTTCCTTTCCAGCTGTTTTGCGGACATATTGACATTAATAAAAAAATCCGGATTTGATTTTCGAAACTCCACAGCATCCGTCAATGCCTGTTTCAAAACAAAATTTCCCAGATCATACATACATGGATTACTTTCCAGCCAGTCAATAAACATTCCCGGTGGCACAATACCATATGGCTCTTTTTTCCAGCGGACCAGTGCTTCCGCTCCGGCAATCTCTCCTGTCTGTGCATGTACGACAGGCTGATACTCCACATAAAATCCATCACATTGGTTCAGCACAGACTGATGAATTATCTTCATCAGATCCAGATCCACGTCCCCATTGATCTGTACCAGATCATTAAAGAACATTAACTTGTGATCCCGTCTGGTACGCATTTTTCCTAAAACATATTCCAGCTTACTCTGTACCGTGGAAATTTCTCCCTCATAATGATCAAGAATTATCCCGCTGGCATATATCTTCAAATCAAAATGGTTGTTTTCCAAGACGACACTTTCCTCCAGCCGCGCGCGAATCTTCTCCAGAAATGCCGCAGCATCTTCACGGCTGGCATCCCTCAAAATAAATGCGTAATTGGAATTTCCCATACGATAAACTGCTTTATCCGCATCCATCATGTAAATAAACCGGTATGCAAGAACCTTTTGAATCCGGTCGCTGTAATTTGTTCCGTACAATATATTGATATCATTCATATGATCAATTTCAATTTCCAAAACAGCTACTTTTCGTCCCTGCTGAATATAATCCACAATATCTTTTTCAAATTTGACCTGACCATAAAGATCCGTCAACGGATCAATTTCCGGAATCACATTCTGATTCCGAAGCAGAACAATAAAATATCTGTTTTTGCCCTGCTCTAAAATCATATCCGTTATAATCTGCGTCATCACATACTTTTTGTCTTTTCCCATACGGATGTACAGATCGTTCTCCAGATTGATCCCCCGCAGACGTTTTTTCATCTCTTCCGTATATTCCGGGCAGTCATATGGGTGTACGCTCTTTTCCAGCACTATTTTATATCCATCTTCACACCATCCCGATGGAATCCCCAGAAATTCTGCAGTACTTTCTGGAACAAATGTTAAATTATGCTGCATATCAGTAACCATTAAATAACTGTCCTGAGATAATTTTGAAATACGACTGATCATCTCCTGAAATATCTGAGATTTTTCCATGCAAAATTCCTGTTTTTCCATCGCTTCCACCCCATATACCTTCTGTCAATAGTCTATGTTTATGGTAACATATTTCTGCCATTTATGCAATTTTCAACTTTGACTGGTGCATACAGGGCAACAGCTGTTATACCAGTTAGTCAGTGTAAACTACATACATCACCTACACCTGCATATCCACATGATCCCCCCGCACTTTTATCCCATCGGTTACCTTTAAATCTTTTTGGGAAACATGCGCGGCACTCTTAAACGATACATTTGCTTCATCTGATCCGTCGACATATTTGCGGTTTTTACAGGTCTGGCATTCCTTCTGTTTCCCATTTTCATCTACGCTTCCGATGCCGTTTTCTTTTCCTGTGACATGTCTGGTATCGCTGTCCGGAATTCCATAATTATATAAACATGATAGGTTTCCTACTCCTGTTATATCCATGGCAGACTCCTTTCTGTTTTGTGTATGCATAAACGATCACATCATTTTATTCCCAGTATACCATAAAAATCAGCTAAAAATCAGAAATTGCATCTTTTTCATTTTAGGTATGTATCTTATATAATGACAGTGTGTTGACATTAGACGCGCATTTGAGTATACTATACTTGAATGGAGGTGTTCTGTATGGCAACAACTAATTTAAATATTCGTACAGACAAGGCAATCAAGGACCAGGCGGAGGAAATCTTCAATGAGCTTGGTCTGAATATGACAACTGCTGTAAATATATTCCTGAGAACCGCTATCCGTGAGCATGGTATTCCTTTTGAATTAAAACTGGAAGTACCGAATGATACGACAGCCGCTGCCATTGAGGAAGGCAGAAAAATGATGAAGGATCCTTCTGCTCCGCGTTATTCCAGTATGGATGCGCTTAAGGCAGCTCTCGACGTATGAAATACGACATTCAGTTTACCAATCAGTTTAAAAAGGATTTGAAGCTTGCAAAAAAGCAAAATAAAGATCTTGATAAGCTGTTTGAGGTAATCGATATTCTGGCGAATGGCGGTACGCTGGATGCAAAATACAGGGATCATGACCTTACAGGAAACTACAAAGGTACGCGTGAGTGTCACATCGAACCGGACTGGCTGCTTATTTATGAGATTTGTGGAGATGTTCTTGTTTTGATGCTTTATCGCCTTGGTCCACATTCTGAGCTGTTTAAGAAATAAGTACAAATCGGAAGTTGTGGAGGAGTGCAATGAATAAAATTGGTACAAAAATAATAGATACAGAACGTTGTATATTGAGAAGAATTGTTCCAGACGATTATCAAATGATGTATGAAAACTGGGCAAAATACGAAGAAGTTTGCAGGTACTTTCCGTTCAATCCCGTAACGGATATGGAAATATATAAAGAAAAGGTACATAAATGGGCAGATAATTATGAATCTGATACATATTTTCATTGGGTAATTGAATGGAAAGAAAATCATGATTTGATTGGAACGATTAATTTGGGAAATGTTGAAGAATCATGTTTTATGTCAGATACATGCTATATGCTTTCGCCACAGTATTGGGGACAAGGTATAATGACGGAAGTGCTTCAAGCTGTACTAAAATATGCATTTGATGAGATTGAATTAAATCGTGTTCAGGCAGAAGTGTTTGATGGAAATGTTGCATCTGTACATGTATTAACAAAGTGTGGAATGCGGTTTGAAGGAATTGCTAGACAAAAGTATTACAAAAAGGACACGTTTATTGACACTGCGCAGTATGCAGTTCTTAAGAGTGATTTCAAAGAGTAAACCCCAATTTAACAACACAGGTGAAACTTCCAGTTTGACGGAGTAATGGATATGAAAATCAGAGAAGTGAATGAAAATAAAAAGCAGTTTATATCATTATTGCTATTAGCTGATGAACAGGAGAGCATGGTTGATCGCTATCTTGAAAAAGGTAATATGTATGTACTTGAAGATGGTAATGTAAAAGCTGAATGTGTTGTCACCGATGAAGGTAACGCAATACTTGAAATCAAGAATATCGCAGTCGATCCAGAAAATCAGGGAAAGGGCTATGGGAAAGCACTAATTGATTTTCTTGCCAGTAAATATGCAGATGAATATTCTGTTTTGCAAGTTGGAACAGGTGACAGCCCGTTGACCGTACCATTTTATGAAGAATGCGGATTTGTCCGTTCTCATAATATTCCGAATTTCTTTACGGACAATTATGACCACCCAATTTATGAGTGTGGTGTACAGTTAATAGATATGGTATATTTGCAAAGATGTTTATAACTTCCTGTTTGTAAATCTCAATAGAATAGCAATTTATTAGCATCGGTCGGAGAAATCTGATCGGTGCTTTCTTTATGCTCGGCAGAAATGCCGGGCAATTTTTATGCCCATTTTGCAGGGAGGAGGTGCGTTATGGCGGGAAGTAGAATTAAGGGTATCACGGTCGAGATCGGTGGCGATACTACCAAGCTTCAGAGTGCCTTAAAGGGTGTCAATTCAGAAATCAAGAATACGCAGAGTCAGCTCAAGGATGTCGAGAAGCTCCTGAAACTGGATCCAGGCAATACTGAGCTACTTGCCCAGAAGCAGAACTGTCCTCTCTTTATCATCGACAAGATAATACACAATAAAGTTGTCTACCGGAAGCTGATGCATTTTCATCGAATGCCAAGGCTCCCATTCAACTAACGTATAACGAGCTGGCATAAAATCCAATGAACGAACTTCCTTTCGTATGCGCCCCAGCTGAGCTGCGGCTGTCTCCGGAACAAGAAGTTCATTCGCAATATACGAATAGATTTTACGTAAATCACCAAGTGCATCTACAGAATAGCCGACATTATAGCTATCCGTCATATGCCAAACTCCTTTGCAAGTACCGCGTCGACTTCATCTGCAGAATATACCTTTCCTGCTTTGATGGAATCAACACCCTTCTGGAGTTCTGCATCAAGTTCTTCTCTGGTTATTGCACCAACAGCTAATGGCTTAGAAGAAGGAAGTTTCAATTCAAACGGCATACCTTTTTCAGTACGATCTGGCTATAAAGCATCTGAATTGCACTGGATGGAGAAATGCCAAGCTGAGAAAGAATACTCTCAGCATTATCCTTGAGATTCGTATCTATTCTTGCATAAACAGCGGATGTATTTGCCATAGTATCGCCTCCTTTTTCTTTATTATATTCGCTTTTGCTTGCAATTGTAAGCATTTGCATAAATTATTTTGTGACGAAACTTTGAATTTAATACGTCTCTTAAGGCAGAAAGGAATATTTATGGGATTTTTATCGGGTCTATTTCATTTCAGAGACAAGCCTACCAACAGTACCAATGGCAGTGCCTATCGCTTTCTCTTCGGTGGAAGCAACTCTGGCAAAGCCGTCAACGAACGAAGTGCCATGCAAATGACTGCAGTCTACGCCTGTGTCAGAATTCTTTCGGAGTCCATTGCAGAACTGCCGGTCCATGTTTATAAGTATACTGACTCCGGTAGTAAAGAAAAGGCAATCAAGCATCCTCTGTATCGACTGATTCACGATGAGCCAAATCCAGAAATGACGTCCTTTGTCTTCCGAGAGACTTTGCTGACGCATCTTCTCCTTTATGGAAATGCCTATGCGCAAATTATACGAAATGGCAAAGGTGAAGTCATCGCTCTCTATCCGCTGATGGCTAATCGAATGAGTGTGGATCATGACGATAAAGGTCACCTCTACTATCAATATCAAATGCAAGATTCCGATGCACCGACAATGAAAAATGGAACGGTTAAAGCCATCGGATACCTCTGAGATGCAGAAAGCAATCGCCATGCTTGATGAAGTCAAAGAATCCATCATCAATGCCTACGAAATCAAGACCGGTATGAGTCGTACCAAGCTATCCCATCTCATGGATGCAGAAACTTGGATGGATGCACATACGGCCATCGATATGGGTTTTGCCGATGAAATCCTGACAAGACCTGCAGAGATACCTGTAGAAAACAACATCGCTGGCGGTGGTCGGGTCACAATTTACACCTGTGACAAAGAAACGCTGCTCGGTCTTATTCTTATTAGTAGCGTATAGGCAAATTTTGATTAAATGATTTCGTCACATCATATTTGTCTTTATTTAATTGCAACTGGCTAATTATTTCAATCGTAGTAACAATGTTATTTTCTTCAAATCCCAACAGCCGAGCTACATCTATTATTCCTGCATCATACTTCTTCAACTTAGAAGAAAGTTCATCTACTTCTCTTTTCAAAGTATGTACCGACAAAACCATAGTTGACATTATCTTTTCGATACGCTTTACGAAGTTTCTCCATAAATCAATAGTAACATTTTTCGGCTTAATTGTGACAAACGCAGTCTTTCTTTTACTGTCAAGAGAATACGCACCAAATACAGTCTTTGCTCCTGTAATTGCATAAGTTATAATGTCAGATGATGTTAGTTCTGCTTCTGAATTACAATAAATACATTTCATCGTTTATTTTCTCCATTCATCATTTTATCTCACATTGTCCTTATAAGGCTCAAATCAATCTTTATTTAGATAACTTTATCAAAAAATTATCCAGAGTATCATTCCATTTATCCAATCTTGAAACGCACTTTTTTAAGTTATCTCTATAATTCACTTCATCTATACCTAATACTTCAAACATTATTCTTCGGTATAATAAGCTCATTTTCAAAGCATATAAAACCGATTCCGCCCCATTAAAATACACACCCTTCTGTTCTCGCTTAATATGCATTATTCGAACTCTACTATTGACCAACGCTGATAAAAACTTTTCATAGTCATTTGATAATTCCCTTTCGAAAATATCTACACCATATTTCGTAATCAATGCATCCAAACAGTTTTTAAGAGATGTCCCACGAGCTCCTGGTGTTAATGAAGCATAAAAATTAGTATGCTTTTTTACGATTTCAACAAGTGGCTCTGCTAATTCAATCAAAAATGCACACTTAATATCTACCGTCATTCCACTATTACTTAAAGAATAGAGATACATTTGATGCACCACATCTAATTCATCAAGCAAATTTTCCCATTTACAATACAAATCCGCTGTAATGATAGAGTCAAATCCAAGCATTTTCTCTATACTGTAGTTACAAAAATCAGCAGACATGAAATAAGATAAACGCCTCTTCATAAAATGTTTTTCACATGAATGTAAAATCTTTTCATCAACAGTATCAGACTTAGATAATTGAATTTCTGATAAAGAAATAAAAGCCCCATCAAACAGCATTATCAATCTTTCAATGCGTGAAAATAATGCATATAAATCAAATACAGAAACATCCACATCTGAAGTTAATGAAATTTTTCTGATTCCGCATTGTTCTACATCAATATGAAAAGCCTTGTCTTTTTCTATATCAAAGCCAACCTCATGTGGACCATCTAACATTTTTTTATCATCTCTGAAAATGGCTACTAAAGATTTACATTTTGCAACTTGCTCCATAATATTTCTCCCTCGTACTTTGATTTACTACTCTGATTATACCATTCCATTATTAAAAACGCTAACGTTCACTCATATATTGTTTTATTTCATCAGAAGTCAATTTTCGTATTTCTGCATGTGGATATTCTTTATACTCTCCAACATTAAACACAGGTGTCATTTGTTTGCATTTCTTGTCTTTATTCTTTTTCAAGAATAGATGTAAATCCTCATTCCCGGCGAATATTTTATAAGATACTCTGCCTTTACTGTTCTCTATCTCATAAATACCACACGAACCTTTCGTTGTATAATCGACTGTTCGTAAATAATATTTTACAATTTCCAATGACTTAAAAGGAAAATTCCATCTTTGTAATCCTCGTTTGGGTTGGTCCTATGTCAAGATTTAGTACAAGTTAAAATGAGAAATTTCTCCCCATTTTAACCTGCCAGAAGCTCAGCCTCCGTGTGCGTTCTTTCATACACTCGTTCGAATTCGTTTGGCGACATATAGTTGCAATGGCTATGAATTCGTTTCGTATTGTAGAAAGCTTCCAGATATTCAAAAATCAACTGGTATGCCTGCTTATAGTCGCGAATTTTAAAGCGGTTGAGCCATTCACGTTTGATAACAGAATGAAAGGATTCAATGCATGCATTGTCCCACGGAAAAGCTTTCTTCGAATAACTGCGCTGCATATTTTCGGTTGCTTTTTTATATTCCTTTGCAACATATTGGCTGCCACGATCCGAATGGATAATTAATGGTTGATCAATATTTCGGCGAGCTTTGGCTTTGTTTATAGTATCAATCACGCAGGATACTTCCAGTGTTTCTGAAAGTGTCCAGGCTATGATTTTTCTGGAAAATAAATCCATAATACTGGTCAGATAGACAAATCCGT
>OMDO01000231.1_pt1 | contig 42590 bp, 49 predicted proteins | sample 1674051 | NCBI WGS metagenome assembly OMDO01 (sample SAMEA103958138, study PRJEB25191) | human gut metagenome | biome: human-associated habitat [ENVO:00009003]; feature: intestine environment [ENVO:2100002]; material: feces | place: Germany | collected 2013/2015 | reverse complement strand
ACGACAAAACAGAATTTGGATGTACAATTTTGACTACTGGTTCTCAATTTTTGACGTTTATGGGATATTTTGGCACGGCGAATATTGTCGTGTTAGGGCGCTAAATTCCGATAGCAATATAAAATAGATTGTCAGTATCACATGTTATCTGCAGTCCACCGTAAAAACCCGTTTTTGTACAGAGTTTTATTCCAACCTGTTCGGTGTATATGCTGTTTTCTGCTGGATTACGAGGGATTAGGGATATTGCAAAAGTTGCAATCCTAAAGCTAATTGGGTATTTGTTTTCTGTCGCCCAAGCTCTACTCGTCGACGCTAATCCCCACTGCTAAATGCCATAGGCAAGCCAATACGTTTTACAACCTGCGCTGTTATAACCTACTGCTGTAGCTCCAGATAATGTTACATCAACTGGATTTTGAGGGATGCCATCACCGGTAGTTACCATGATACCCAAAACGGCTTTTGGATAGCTGAGAGCAAAGGTTATCTTATTGCTTTGCTCGCCGGTATATCCCCACTGCACAGAAAGGCTCATAACGTCTTAATTTAAACCTACGCTTATCATTACACCTAAATCATTAAAAAATCGCCCATAGGAAAAATCTGTGAGCGTAGAAAGGAAAAAACTATGAACGATAAACGTGTAAATCAATATCTCATCCTGCCTGAAGCTGGGCAGAGGAAAGACACCAAGCTTGCCGTAGAGTACGACGAGGAACAAATCGCCGAATACCTTAAACAAGGCTACGCCATCGTCAACCACGATGATTTTAACAAGCTCATCGGTAATGCTGACGGCGAGTACCTCATTGCTGATGACGGCCGTGTATATCCTAAGCCTGCACCTACAGACGCAGAGCTGCTGGCTGTTGCAAAGCCTGCCAAAATCGCAGAGCTTAAGGCTGAGCGTGACAGCAAAGAGGTTGAGCCGATTACCTACAACGGTAACAGATATGATTACGATGACAAGGCAAGGGAGCGCATTAATGCAGCTATCATTGCCTTAGACGTACAGGGAGCTGATGCGTCTATTGATTGGACTACGGCAGACAACCAAGATGTTAAGGTAACAGCCAACGATTTGCGTATGGTAATCGCAATGGTCGCACAACGCTCAAACGCCCTACACGTGGCGTATAGAGCCGCTAAAGACAAGGTAGAGCAGGCAACAACTGTTGCTGATGTTGAGGCTGTTACTTTAGATGCCTGATTATGGACAAAGCCTGTAACCATGCGGCTTTGAGCTATGTTTCCAACATAAATGTCGGGAGCAACAGGATAGCAACAGCACAGATGTAGCTATAATGCGTGATGTGGGTGTATGGCAAGGCAATAGTAAGCAACAGGTTAGCAACAAATCATATCAAATCTATTGCCTTTTTCAGCTCATGTAATGACTTGTGGGTGTATGTTCCTTTGGTAACACCGGGGCTGGCGTGTCCTAGAATACGTTTGACTGCTGTGTCATTAGCTCCTGCGTTGTCCAAAAGAGTAGCACATGTGTGACGGCATTCGTGGGGCGTATGGTGGCAGGACGTGGCTGCCATGACGTTATCAAAGCGTGTGCGGAATCGGTGGTAAGAAATCTGTTCTCCCGTATCGTCGGTTATGAGAGTTTTTCCACTATCCTGCATCCATTGCTGGAAGTAGGGGAGAGCTTTACGGCTGATGGGTACGGCGCGATTTTCGCCAGCTTCTGTTTTTGATTCACGGACAATGAAGTATCGCTGTTTTAACTTAACATCACACTTCTTTACCGCCAGCATCTCAGACGGACGCACGCCGCTATAAATCATCATCACAACAACTTTTGCCCAACGTGAGAGAGGTTCTGAGCTTTCAGCAAGGCGTTTTACTCTGTTGAGCTGTCTTGTATTAAATGGTGACTTCGGATAGACAATCTTCTTTTTATCTATGTCAATGTATTTGCTTATGTCCGCACTGGCTGAGATAATCTCATACTTTACGGCGTAGGTATATAGGTTGTGTAGTAGCTGCCTACATTTCTTTTGGCTGGCGTAACCTATTTTTGCACGGCTCATGGCACGGATTACTGCTTGCAGGTCGCTTATCTTTAAACTGATAAACTTCTTGCCGTAGAGTGCTTCACAGTGCTTGTAAGCGGCAGTGTAGTTGGCTGCCGTGGTTTTTGCTATTTTGGGAAAGTGCTCTGCTGACCACAGCTTAAAAATTTCTGTGAATGTAATTTCAGAAGGATTGAATAAAGATGGATTTTTGTTGTAAGCAACCAAATATGCGAGGGCATCCTCATATGTAGCAAAATATCCTATCGGTTTCTGCTTACCGTCTATGTATTTTTTGACAACGTATGGTCTGCGACGATGGTCTCCATAGTAAGATATAGAGCCAAAGCCGTTAGGTAGTTTTAGGTTTTTCACAAATATCACTCCTTAATTAAAAATAGTATAGGAGCTTTATTTTAAAATCAATGAAGATAAGGTGTTCCATGATTGAATCAACTATGCAGACTGTAATAAATATTATTGCTGGCGCTGTTATTTCTTATATTTTCGCCTTGTATCGCACCAAGAAGAAAGAAAACGACGCTTTGAGAGCTGGCGTTCAAGCCTTACTTCGTGATCGTATTATTCAGGCGTACAATCATTATGTCTGTGAAAAAGGGTGGGTTCCCATTTATGCCAAAGAGAGTATTGACGCTTGTTACAAAAGCTACGAAGCTCTTGGAGACAATGGCGTGATAGACAATCTGATGCAGCAGCTCAATGATCTGCAGAACTATCCGCCAAAAGATAAAAGAATGAGAGGTGAAGATAATGCGTAAGGTTTTGAACATGATTAAAAAAGACGATAACGCCTACAGTGTGGGCAGGGTATGCGCCGTTGTAAGCTTTATCGTTTGGTGTGGTATATCGATTTGGCTGGCAGCGTTCGCCAGAACCTGGGGTAACTACGAGTCTTTTACATTAGGTATGGTGGCGCTGTTGCTTGTACAACTTGGAAACAAGGCTATTGAAACAAGAATGTTTAAGGTGGCAAAGGAGGAATAAACTATGATTGGAGATTTATCTAAACGCTATGAGTCCAACGGCGACGCCGGCTGCATTAGCAATGGCTACGGCGACGCCGGTGGAAAATCTTATGGTATGTATCAGCTGTCTAGCAACATGGGAGTTGTTGATGACTATATCAGATGGCTGCGTAGAAATGGCTATTGGTTTTCAGAGAATTTAGCAGAGCATCCAGTTGGTAGCCTTGCTTTTGATGAGGCATGGCGCTGGCTTGCCTATAGTAACAACAAAGCTGACTTTGAAAAAAGCCAGCATGACTATATCTGCGATGCTTATTATAAGCCGGCTGTAGCTGCTCTCAAGTGTAACAACTATAATATCGAAAAGCATCATGAGGTTATGAAAGATGTTGTTTGGAGCCGCGCTGTACAATATGGCGCTGGCAACATTGGGGAGATGTTCGCGGAAGCCTGCGAGAAGCTGGGATATCCTAACCTCAGCTATGTTGATGACAGCAGCTTTGATGCTGATATGATCAAGGCAATCTACCTGAAAGTTTGCAGTACTCCGGCATGGACTAATGGCAGCCCTGCTTTAAGACAAGGGCTGTACAGCCGCTTTGAAAGAGAGTGCGCAGAAGCACTGGAAAGAATTTAAAGCTCATGCTTTAAATATAGTCACCGTGCAAGAGGCTTTAGTTATTCCCTTTCCTATACGCGTAGCATTTTCTGGTAAATTTTGCGTAACAGCCGGTGACACAGTTTATAATGATAGGAGGTGGTATGATGGAAGAGCTGCAAGCATTTGTAACCGACAAGAAGTTTTTAGCCGGCCTTATCATAGGTTTTACGCTTGGTGCATTGCATCATTACTTCGGACTTTAATTTAGTTATATCCTGAATATCCAATACTACGAGAGACGTAATTTAATACGCGTTTTGCAAAAAAATCACCTACAAACTGTTTCGAAATGGTTATAGGTGATTTTTGCTATGAGGTTAAGATGAGACATGAAAAAATTTGGAATACAAAAATCATCCTTGCTTTTGCCGCTGGGTTGCTTATTGCTGGTGGTGTCTATGTCACTAACCGTGCAGGCTGGCTCACCACAGAAAACGGACGAAGTAACGGAGTACGTGATGACGGAGTATCAGTACAGCAAGTTAAAGAGCAATTTGGCAGAGCTGAAAAAAATCAACATTCAATCACAGACGGCGTTACAGCAGTCGAGGGAAGAGTTGAGAGCATCCAACAGCAAACTGCTGACGTTGCAGAATCAACTGAAAGAGCTGAACAACGTCTGTCTGACGCTGAAAGTCAAAACGAAAGAGCAGGAGAGCTTATTGCAGAATGCGAATCAATCCTTGGCTCAGTTAGAAAAAGAGTTCAACCTAAAGCGAAAACAAATTAAAAGACAGCGTAATATAGCTTACGTTATTGCTGGGTGTGCATTGTATGTAGCGATAAAAAATTAACAAGGGAAACAGAAAAGGCAGGAGCGAATCCTGCCTTTTAGTATAGTAATTAAGCTGCCAAATTTATAGCAATAGTAAAAGTATATACGCTCATACCGTTACGGTTCCGCGGCACCAAATAAGCGCAAACATTTTGCGTTGATAAGGTGATTTTTAGCACTTTATCGGTGATGGTTACATGGTCAACGAGCAAGTCTACAGCTTGTTGGACATAGTAACTATTTTTTTTCACAAAAATTTCATCTTTCATAGCTGCCAGTATGGCGGCTATTTTTTGTTTACTGAGAAGTTTTGCAGGTTTCACAGAAGTTTCACAAATAGATTTGTTAATTTCTCTGAGCTCTGCTTTGATTTGGTTCAGGCGCTGGCGATCGAATTCATCTGCGTTGCCTTCTTCAAAAATTTTGTAGAGGTTATTTAATTTTTTTTCGGCAACAGCTTTGCGCTGCAGCAGTGTAGCCTGGCTGCCTGCCTGTTCCTTCTGCTCTGCCTCATATGCATCTACGATAGCATCTGCAATCCTGCGCATGCCGCCAACGGTAAAGACAACGCGCTCCAGTATCTGCAGTACCCAGTGCTCCAAAACTTCTGCGCGTATCATTTTCTGCGGGCATTTAGAGGTCGGAGTCTGCTCCTTGCGTGTGCATCCGTAATAACAGTAGCGCTTGCGGATGCGGTGGCCAACCATGGCGCTGCCGCAGTGGCCACAGAAAACCTTGCCGGACAGCAGGTATTTCTCCTTGGCGGTGTAGCTGGCAGCACGATGCCGGTTCCGGTCCATCTTGGCGCGGACGAGTGCCCAATCATCTTTACTGATGATGGCGGGGAAAGCATTCTCGATAGAAATAAAATCTTCCGGGCGCTCTGCAGCGTGACTGTTGCGGCCGCCTTTTTTACGAGGTATTTTATTAAAGGTATAGGTGCCGATATACTTTTCATTGCAGAGGATATCATGCAGGCTGTTCTTTGCGAAGGCTTTGCCGGCTTTGGTGGTATATCCTTTGGCGCTGAGCTCCCTGCAGATGGCAGCATAGCCATAACCATTAAGATACAGCTCAAATATCAGGCGTACGGCAGCTGCCTCCTGCTCATCGATGACATATTTTTTGTCCACAATCTTATACCCAAGAGGTGGACAACCTCCGTTAAAGAGTGCTTTGTAAGCGTTTTCATTGAGGCCCTTCTTAGTTTCCTTGGCCAGGTTACGCGAATAATAGGCTGCCATACCTACCATCATTGTTTCCATCATCTGGCCTTCCGGTGAAAGTGCATCGATGGGTTGGGCGGCGTATTCGTACCGGATGCCTAGCTTTTCCAACTTATCCTTAAAGGTAAAATAATTCAGCTCGTTGCGCGAATTTCTGTCAATCTTATGGAAGATGATAATATCAAATTTATCTTCCATGGCATCGGCCAGCATCTGATTGTAAGCGTCACGCTTGGTAACATCGCGTCCACTCTTTGCTTCATCAGCATAGGTATCGACAACGATGTAGCCTTTGTTTTTGGCGTAAGCCTTGCAGGCGCGGACCTGCGCGTCAATAGATTCTTCGCGCTGCATGTCCGAGGAAAAGCGCGCGTAGATAACTGCTCTTTGCATAAAATCAACTCCTTATAGGTTATTCAATGAAAAATATGGACAAATAGTGGATTCTAATTATATAATTATAAAATGTTATGCTGACAACAAGAAAGTTGACAGTATATCCCTTAATGACATTTAAAATATGAGAGGTGCGAAATGACTATTTTAGTAAAAGATATTGTCGGATCAGAAACCGCAATAGCATATGATGACGGCGTAAAATGCCTTGACCTTGTTTTAGAGTCACTGGAAAAAGATGGCTCCGTGGAATTAGATTTTCAGGGAGTAGAGTTTGTTATTACAGCTTTCTTAAATCCTGTAATCGGTGACCTTATAATCAAGAAAGGCCCGGATATTATGCAGAAAGTTAAAATCACTAATGCCACACGCAACATTATAGACAAGATTAAAATTGTCAAAGATGGGGCTTTGATTAAGCGTGAGGATTTGGAAGAGTAAAGTTGTCCAGATACTTCAACCGTTTGTACCACTTCTGATTAGTGCTGCTTTTGTTGCTGTACCAATTTATTTGATCGTCTAGCCTTTGCTGGAAATATACTTCTTCATTCAATTGAATGCTTCTCCTTTCTTGATAAAACTCAAGCTCTTATTATTTAAGTATTTTCTTGTTATTAGAAATAGCACTGAGTACGCAAGTTCCTAATACATCAGAAAAATCAAGAGGTTCCCATATTTGAACATAATAAACATCGGTTTTTGTTTTTCCGCCAGATTTATAAACAGAAAAAACTCTAGTATAAATCCATTTTTCTTCTGGTATACTTTTAGAAACTAAAATACGATGCTCTTCGTAAAGGGATATATTGTCAGAAACAACAAAGTCACATTCCAATGCTTCATGATTATAGACACCGGGGAAAGGAATTTTAACAGTGTTGACTGCATAAATTGGAATATAATAAGAAAATCTATCGTCTTTCGTAACATACTTCAATTCATCCCAACTGTACGCATACGCTGGATTCAGTGACGCTAAAAGCAATAGCACAACAAACAATATCTTTTTCATATACATACTCTCCTTACTTTATCAACCTAAACTCCGCTCTTCTTTTTCAGCGGAATTATTCACTAAATCAAATTCCATATTGAGGACATAATCAACACGACTTTTACCGTCAGCATTTAGCTGGCGGTATTTTTTTATGTGCTCTTCTTCTTGAGCAGTGAGCTTAATGGTTGGCGCTGGTGGTTCGGAAGTATTTGAAATCCCCATTAACTGGCTTGGCTTTATACCCAGAGCAGTAGCTATTTTGTATATATTCCGCTGCTTCGGTTCATAATTGCCTGACAGATACTCACTAATAGATGATTTGTTTATTTTGGTTTTCTCCACTAAGTCGGTTTGCTTCATGTTAGCTTGTTCCATATAGTGCTTTAATCGTTCCGCAAAAGTTTTCATTGTTATCACCTCCCGTAGTAATTATACAAGCAAAGTTCAGAAAAGGCAACAAAATGAACAGAAAAAAAGCATAAAAGTTCAGAAAAACGAAAATGATTCTTGACAAAAGGACGTAAGGGCGGTATTATTATTATAGGTTCGGAAAACCGAACAATAGAAATTAGGAGGTGACTTAAACATGGCTTTTGCTTATGACAAATTGAAAGGGAAAATTAAAGAGATTTTTGGTACACAAGAGGCTTTCGCGAATGCTCTGGGCATTGCGAGAACGTCGCTGTACTCTAAACTTAATAACAATACGGAATTTACACAAATGGAAATGCTCAAGGCTTTAGAGCTGCTTCATCTGGAGAAAAACGAGATTGATGTATATTTTTTTACGCCTAAAGTTCAGAAAACCGAACAAAAGGCGAGCTGAATATAGGGGCGTGCGTATAGGAAGGAGGGGAGAGGGTGAACGATAAAAAAATAACCGTGTGCCCACATTGCGGACGCACGGTTTTGGCAGGACAGTTCTGCAATGAATGTGCAGGTAAGCTGGTCAAGGAATGTGACTGTTGGGTCCTGCACAGAAAGTTTAACTGTGGATTGGAAAAGTGCCCTGGTTATAAATTGCTGGTATTGTTGTTAAAGACAATTACTTTTGTGGAGAAGTTCCAGTACAGTGGCTACGGCATTATCATTAAGCCACTTAATAAGAAACTCCTTCCCAAAACTACTAATTTTTTCAAAAGCCTTCGCTAATAAAAGTGTTGATAACTGAGTGCGAGGACGTTCAACCGTAAGGTCAGGAATAATCTTTTTGAGCTCTTCTTTTTGTTCATCGGAAAGCTCATCAAGCATATCAATAATTCCTTGTACGGCCTGCAACCTTTCTTGTGTCCAAGGAAATGGCGTGCCGCATTCGGGACAGTAAGCTGGTTCAAAATTCAAGTTTCTTTCTACACTCCATTGCTGAAAGAGCTCATCATATCTCACTAGAGCACCTTGAATTGCAGTATTGCAAGCTGAACAATGTGTTACAGTTTCTTCCCCACATATGTTACAGAATTTGTAGTTTAACTCTGGCATGAGCTGTGTACAGTCATTACATATGTGACCAGCTTTACAAATGCAGGCGTTTTGAAAAATAAGTTTATCGCACATAATATCACCTCCGTTCTGTAATACCTATTATAGCACTGGAGGGCGGAGTGAAGGAAGGAGGGAGAGAGGTGGAAGAAACAAAGATAGAAACTAATGGTATATGGAGAGGAAGCATCAGGGCAATAACTCCAGAAGGAACGCAGACATTTATGTCAGATGGCAATCGAAATTATACCGCAACTTTCTTCTGCAAAAGCAATGCTGTCAAGTTGGAGCTTGACAGCATTGAAGGAGACTTAACATTAAGCGTGCGCGGAATTAAAGATAGGGCAGGCGTAGAAGAAGAGCAAGCAGAAGAGATGCTGGAGCTGATGAAGATAGAGTACTTCGCTGATCCGGAGCTGCGCTTGGCGAAGAAGGTTAACGAGAAGCCAGAACCACGCTGGTGGTATTGGAAGATAAAGTACTTTGTGGAAGATTATTTTATGTTGTTTCTTTCATGTACTTGTTTAGTTTTCGCTTATTTAATTTTGACAAGGTAAGCAACGCGGAGAGAGCAGCATTGGCCTTAATAAGATGTTCACTAAGAAAAGGCTCGGGAATACGTCCTTCTTTTTGAAGCATTGTTCTGGCTGATTTCATTGCGCGATAGTGTTTGTGTATAGGCTGAAAATCATCAAAGCACAGATGATGAGCTAAGAAGTGTTTGCTTTCTTTCCATTCAATGTCAGGTGAATTTAATAAAAGCTCAATACATAGAGAATCCTGAATACTAAGCTGATTGATATGGTCGTTTACTTCTCCGTAAAGAAGAAGAGCACGACCTCTAATCTCTTGCTTAATCTTATAGCGTTCCCACAATATTGTGGCCGCAAAAACCAGCGATGAGGTTATAAGTCCTTTGGACAAAATATCTAACCAATCTATTTTAATCACCTCCGTTCTGTAGCTACATTATAGCACTGGATGGCGGAGTGAAGGAAGGAGGGGAAGAAGATATTGGAAAAGGCAAAAAACGTTATTGAAATTAAGGTATGCGTTGATGGCATGGACGAGTTAAAAAAGTTCATTAAGAAAATGGAACAAGAGTATGGCAGCACCCATACTCTTGTGTACAAGGTCGATGTGTTCGATGTTAAGCGTCTTTAAAAGGGTCGTAGGGTTCAGATACGTCGATATGCTGCGGAGCATCTTCGTTGCGTTCCAGCATACTGATTATATCAAAATATGTTTGTACGGAACTCTGTGCAGTATCAATTTTGCCACTGCTGATGAGGGCAACAACAAAGTCTTTAGCTAATTCGCGTTTATTCATAATATCACCTCCGTTCTGTAATACATATTATAGCACTGGGAGGCGAAGGAAGGAGGGGAAGAAGATGATGCTTGATGCAAAACAAAAAGAAACCGTCGAGCAGATAGTAAAAATGCTGGACGGTTACAGAGCAGAAGAAATACAAAAGATTTTATATTGGGTTAATACATGTTGCGATTCTGGCTACGTTCTTCGCGCAGAAGCCGAAGCAGTGCAAGAACGTTTTCGTCAGTGCGAATGTCTGTAGTCAACATCATAGAATACGCAGTCAAGGCAAGGCGGCTGCATAACGTTGGTGTTTTTCAAGCAATAAGGGCATAAGCGTTTAGCTCTAATATCCATAATATCACCTCCGTTCTGTAATACCTATTATAGCACGGAGCAAGGAAAAGGAAGTAAAAGCCATGATGATGATGAAAACCAAAAAGGTAAAACTGTACGGCGAGAAGCTGCGCAAACTGAATACAGCTATCCATGAGCGTGACGGCAACTGCTGCATCATCTGCGGCAGATACGTGGACCCGGGAGAAAAATTTCACCATGAGCCCTGCGGCGCACTGAAGAGTGATGAAATCTCCCAGGGCGTAACCCTGTGCTACGACTGCCATCAGGAACGTCACTGCGGCGCTGGCAGCAGAGTTGTAAAGGAACAAATCAAAGAATACCTGCAAGGGTTATATGGAGATGCATGAATATGAACAGGCTTGAAGATTATGACTGCATCACGGAAAACGAGAAGGCAGTCAAGGATATGGACTGGTGGGCAGGCCCGTTTGGAAAGATGGCGCTGGAGATTGCCAAAGAACGTGGTCTGCTGGAAGAGGAGGAAGGCAAATGTGCAAAGCAAAGCGCATGACGTGCGCCGAACTGGAAAATAAGATTATTGACCATGCGAAGCGCTGTAAAAAATACAAGCCTAACGCAGCAATCAGAGAGCATGAAGCCAGCATGAAATACGAGCGCCTGATGCGTGAACGCCGGGCACAGCTGGCACGTGAAGCTGATGAAAGAATGAAGGCCAGCACTGCCTATGCACTGCGCTTCATCTTTAAGGAGAGATATAAAAATGGCCAATGAAAAAACTGTTGTCTGGTATCGTCCAGGTAAACCGGTAAAGGCTGTGCGCGTTGAGCTTACTTTGGCCAATATGCAGAAGCTGGTGGGTGGCAAGATACAGATCGTACCGCTGGAAGCCAAAGGCAGCAGCCCAGAATATACGCTGATATGTAATGAGGACGGCAAGAACAAATATCACAATGACGCTTTGTTCCCTCTGCTGAACAATAATGGCAATATCGTAGACGTTATATTCGGCCCCTGCTTTATCGCCGGTAAGCTGATGACTGATGAGGACGGCGAAGAAACATTTATCGACCTGCTGCGTGAAGACTATCTGAGAATAGTCCGCCGCTTTGGGAAAGGAGCTGTGAAGAATGAGAAGAAGGAAACTGCGGAAACTGAGGCTGCTGACCTTAGGCAGCTTACTGCTTGCCGTAATATGCTTGCTAGACTACGGGCCCGCAAGAATGGTAAGTGCAGCTTATCAGATGGTTAAAGGACCGGAAGTCACTGAGATTGTTGTACCTTACCATGTATTGAGAGAAGGAGACACTTTGGAAGGAATCTGCTGCAGATTAAAAGATGAATACGGCGATAAGCGCGACTGGCGCGAAATTGCTTTTTATGTCTGCAAGGATAACAACAAGAAAGACGGCTGGGTATATCTCGGGGAAAAAATCAATGTGCGCCTGCATGTACCGGTCGAAACAAAATAAAAAAGCCGCCTGCAAAAAGCGCAGACGGCATGGGGATGTATGAAGTTACCAGCATCCATACATCCCTATTTTAGCATATAAGAGTGATGAGAACAAGGAGGAAGAAAAATGTCTGTAGTAAACATGCCTATTGAGTACCTTGTGCCGCATCCTCAGAACCCAAGAAAAGACTTGGGCAATCTGGAGGAGCTGACAGCAAGCATTAAAGAGAATGGCATCTACCAGAACCTTACCGTAATCCCGGTCAACGAAGCTGTACCGGGTGAAGAACCTAAGTATATGGTGGTTATTGGCCACCGTCGCCTGGAAGCTGCGAAACGCGCCGGGCTGCAGGAAGTGCCGTGCGCTATCGTAAGAGGCATGTCGGAAACGCGGCAGCTGCAGACTATGCTGTTAGAGAATATGCAGCGTAGCGACCTGACGGTTTATGAGCAGGCTCAAGGCTTCCAACAGCTTCTGGATTTTGGCATGGATATCGAAGATATATCCCAACAGAGCGGCTTCAGTAAAAGCACTATCAGACGGCGTTTGGAAATAGCCAAGCTGGACCAGAACAAGCTGAAGGAGCTAAGCTCTACCCGCCAGCTTAGCCTGAAAGAGTTTGACGCGCTGGCAAAAATCAAAAACTTAGAAGCCAGAAATGAAGCAATGGAGAAGATTGGCACAAATGATTTTGCTTTGGCGGTAACGCGTGCTATGGATAAAGAAAAGATTGAAGCTGCTATGCCGGTGTTCCTGGCAGATATGGAACGTCTTGGTATTAAGAAATTTCCGGATAGTGCCAATAAATACAGCAGCAAGTATAGACGCGTCGGCAGTCTGGACCTCTATGAGTATGAGGTAACGAAAGATAAAATTCCCAAGAAAACAGAGGGACTGTATTATGAGGCCAGCTATCCGAGAAACGTAGAGTTTTATGTCAAGGAAACAAAAAAAGCTAAAATTATAAAGAAAAGCGCCAAGGAGCTTGAAAAAGAAAAACGTATCAAGGAAGCATGGTTTAAAGTCGATGCTATGGCTGCAACACATTACGAGCTGCGCAAAGCATTCGTTGAAAATCTAAGGGGCACTGCTAAGCAGCGCGAAGCTGTATATATGGGAGCATATAGTCTTATTGTATTACGCAGCGTTGCATATATGTCTTGTGGTGACATAAGCAAAGAAGCCGGCATGGATAATAAGTACTTCGACCCTCGGCGTGATGAAAAAGCAGTTAAACTGGCCTACGAAAGTTACGACAATACACAGAAGTGTATAGAAGTTATTTATAAGCTGTTTAATGATAACGAAAAAGAGTTTTATGCTAATGACTACCGCGCGAGATACCCTGAATACAAGTTCAACCCAAGACTTGAGGCAATGTATCACTGGCTTACTAAGCTTGGCTATCAGATGAGCAGCGAAGAAAAGCTTATAGCTGCCGGTACGCACGAGATCTTCCAGCAAAATATTTTTGAGGGAGGCAACAAGTAGCATGAGTGAATACGGCAGATGCGATATCTGTGGCAAAAAATCTTTCCGGCTGAGAAGAAAGTATTATACTTATGGCTTTCCGTGTGAGTGCTGCGGGCGCAATGGACATTGTGAAGTCGTACGTTATTGCGAAAAATGCAAGCCGCAAGAACCTAAATGGACACGCGTGGTAATGGGCGCTGATGTGGCTGAAAAGCTGGGAATGCTATGGAAGGAGCAGCATAATGGACGCAGCAATAGATGAATTTACAATTAACCTGGCTATTACAATTATCGTTATGGTATGCGCGTTGGCGCTGTTAGGAGGAACAAATGATTAACAACAAGATTTATAATTACGTGAACCGGGCGCAGCTGGCCATCAATGACTGGCAATGCAGCGGCGAGATTTATTATCTGGAGCAGGCAAAGGCAGAGCTTGCCGAAGCTGTTCTCTTGGCTGATGAACTGGCCAAGGAAAAACCAGTTTTTCTTCAATATAGCGCAGAGGTGCAGGGCCGCGTTGTTTCTAGCTATTTGTGCGATACTCCGGAGGAAGCCTTGGAAGATATTCGCCCCGACCTTGCTGTGGGTGATTTGGTTATAGTCCTTAAACAAGAAGAATCCCAATGGCATCCTTATATTGATATGGATGATCTGATTGAAGTATTTATAAGCCAAGCAGATGATGAGGCTGGCGAAGGTGCAGAAGCATGGTGCGATTTTATTTCCGGTAATGCGCTGGCGCAGGCGAGAAAAGAGCTTGATGAACAGCTCAACGATGTATTGGAGGCATGGCTCAGAAAACATAAAGTTGAAGCCGGTTGGTATGACAGAGCCGGCATTGAGGGAACGTATAGATTTTGTGGTGATAAGTTTATCCGTGTTAGCAAGGCTGGCGATGACGCATGAGCCAGCTAAGAAAAATGGAACGCAGAAAGCAGAAGAAGCTGCATCTGTTGGGCGGTGAAGAGCGGCTGAAGATTAAGGCCGGAGACAATGAACCCTTTGACATCAGCAAGGCCGGCTGTAATGCTATCTATCAGGCGGGCTATGAAGCAGGTATGCAGGCAGAGCGTGATAAGATGATACCGTATTATGCCAAATACTTCACCCATCAGATACTGGCAGTCTGCTGCAAGATACTCATGGAGAACTATAGCGAAATCCATGTACGCCATACGAGATTGGAGAAATTCACTGAGCTTTACGCCCGCGGCCTTGAGATGCTGGGCGAAGATAAAACCACAGAGCAGTATCTTGAGTACATCGAACAATATGGATTACATATAAATTGGAAGGAGCCGGAGACATGAAGTTTATGATAACCTGCGAAGAAGCCTTAAAAAATATAAACAAAGGCAAGATGGGAATCTTTAATTTCGGCTATCAGGTGCTGGATGTACAACAGATAAAGTATGCTCAGCATCTGGCCTGCATGAGAAAAAGAAAGCTCAGAAGCTACCTGAGCAAACACAGAAGCTTGCGTGATAAGTGCTTCCTGGAAGCACGGAAGCTGCCGCGCTTCTGCAAGACAAAAAAATAACTATATACAATAGTAGAAATTGGGCAGGTGAAATACCTGCCCAAAGCTTGATAAAGCATATTAGTTGAGTGGCATATCAGTGCCGGGAAAAATAACAGCCAAAATAACTTAGGCAGAATGGAGCGGAAGAATGTATGTAAAACGGACATGGAGATGTGGCAAATGCATCGAAGTAGAAAAATACCAGACCTTCCGCTACAAGGGAAAGATGACAGTACGTGCTCCACAAAGCAATCCTACTCCGGAAGCTATGGCCAAGGTAAACGAGCGTAACAGCTACAAGAATCTTCGTCGTCTGCTTAATACTAATTTTGGCAAAGGTGACCTGCATTGTGTATTGACCTATGCTCCGGATAAAAGAGCAAGCAGCCAGCAGGAGGCAAAAAAAGATATTCAGAAATTCTGCCGCAACGTGAAACAGAAATGCAAGCGTCGCGGCTCAAATTTCAAATATGTGGCTGTAGCTGAATACGGTAAGCGCTCTATGCATTTTCATATCGTTATCCATAGCGGGCTGAAGCTGCAGGAACTTGGCGATATGTGGCCGCATGGACGTATCCATGCAACGGAGCTGGACGGCAGCGGAGATTATGACAGGCTGGCCAGCTATCTTATCAAGCAGACCAACAAGACCTACAACGATCCGGAACGCAGAGTGTTTGCCAGACGTTATGTTACGAGCCGTAACCTTGAGCAGCCGGAGTGTAAGATTGAGAAAGTCAAGGCTGACAGCTGGCGTGAGACGCCGTCTGCACCTAAAGGCTTTTATGTGCTGCAGGATACTGTCGTCCAGGACGTCAGCGAGATTACCGGATATCCGTATCAGTATTACCGTTGCCTGGCACTAGGTGGCGGGAAACCATTGAGAACAAAAAGACTACGCAGGTAGGCGTTTATATCAGCGGCGGAATCTGCCTCGGTAGTTATATACAAGCAAAAAAACGGACAGGCGCAAGAAGAAGTATATCCGCTGCTGCTATAAGCACGGGAAGGGGGAATCAGATTGCTGGTAAAGCACTGGCAGCGCGTCGCAGAGACACGCTTTAAGTATCAAAAAAAAATTCAGATGGCCGTGGATGAAGCGCGTGCCTGCAGGCATCCGCATGGGCTGAAGGACAAGCTGAAGCCTAATCCTACCCAGCAGGATGCACTCAAGGGAATGCTGCCGCTGAAAAAGGTTAGCGTATACATCGGACGTCGGAGCTATGAGCTTGTCATTGAGCAGCCGGAGGAGTGGCTGGCGGTGATAAGGGAGACGTATGCCTTATACAAAGACTCGCCTATTGGCCACGTCATGCACAAATACTATGACAACTACGAGAACAGGCACGTCCAGCCGGAGGTTATCAGCGGGCTGCAGGGAGTGAGCCGTCAGACGTTCTACGCCTGGCGCAATGAGTTTTTGAGTGACGCTGCTATTATTGCAGCGCATCATGGAATAAAAAATTTTTAAGCATTGCCGTTTTGTACTTTACAAATCGGCGCTTTTGACGTGGTAAAATAGTATTGTGCAAAATAGCAAGTAAAAATAAAGGCCCTGACGGAGCGTTCCGCCGGGGTTATTTTTATGCCAAAAAGCAAAGGAGGTGAAGGCACTATGGCAGAGGTAAAAAAAGCAGTCAAAAAAGCTGTTAAAAATTCCGGTAAAAAAACTACCCCAAAAGCTGGTAAAAAAACCACGTCGGAAAAGCTCAGTCCGGCGCAGGAGAAATTTTGCCTGGAATACCGTAAGCATGAGGGTAACGGCACTGCTGCAGCCATAGCTGCCGGGTACAGTGAGAGGACCGCCGCACAGCAGGCTACCAGGCTGTTAAGAAATGTTAACATTCTGAAGCGCATAAAAGAGCTGGCAGATGACGCTATCAGAAAGCAGATTATCGGGCTGGATAAACGCGCTCTGGTGCTCAGTAAAATTGCCGAAGATGATGCTGCTGATGTGCAGGCCAGAATCAGGGCGATTGACGTTCTGAACAAAATGGATGGCGTGTATGTTTTCAAGACCGAGGTTAAGATTAGCGGCAATGTCAATGTGCTGCTGAAAAGGCGAAAGAAGGAGTAATGGGCCATGAAACCACAAATAAGCCAGGAAGACTACGATGCTTTAGTAGGCTATCTTGCTGAGTGCCAGCATGATCCGGAGCTTTTCGTAAAACTTTCTTTCCCATGGGGCGAACCTGATACTCCGCTGGAGAATAAGAAAGGGCCGGAACAGTGGCAGCTTGACATACTACGTGAAATAAAGGACGAAGTAAAAACTGCTGATGTTGCCATACGTGAAGCAGTAGCCAGTGGTCACGGCATTGGTAAGTCGGCGCTGGTGAGCTGGCTCATTCTTTGGGCGCTGGGTACCTGCTCGGATACGCGCGGCGTTGTTACCGCTAACACGGAAGCGCAGCTTCGCACTAAAACATGGGCAGAGCTTAACAAATGGTACAACATGTGGATAGCTAAACCATTGTTTGATTATACTGCGACAAGCATTTTCTGCAACGCTGACGGTAACGAAAAGACTTGGCGTATAGATGCAATTCCGTGGAGTGAAACAAATTCTGAAGCGTTTGCTGGCCTGCATAATCAGGGCAACAGAATTTTAATTATCTTTGACGAAGCATCAGCGATACATGACACTATCTGGGAAGTTACGGAAGGTGCCCTGACTGACGCAGACACAGAAATCATCTGGTGCTGCTTTGGCAACCCAACTCGTTCCAATGGCCGCTTTTATGATTGCTTTCACAAACACAGAAATTATTGGCACACTCGCAGGGTAGACAGCCGCAGCGTAAGCTTTTCTGATAAAAAGCAGATTGAAGCGTGGCGCGAAATTTACGGCGAGGACAGTGACTTCTTCAAGGTCCGCGTGCGCGGCGAGTTCCCTTCTGCCAGCGACAAGCAATATATCTCGCAGGCCATCGTGAATGAAGCACGGAAAAGAGTACTCAAGCCGTATCAGTATAATTTTGCTCCGGTTATCATTGGTGTAGACCCTGCGTGGACCGGTGCGGATAAAATCTGCGCATACCTGCGGCAAGGAAATTACAGTAAGCTGCTCTTTGAATATCCGAAGAATGATAATGACCTGCAGCTTGCCGGCAAGATTGCAGCACTGGAGGATGAGTACCATGCTGATGCAGTCTTTATCGACCTTGGCTATGGTACAGGTATCAAGAGTGCAGGCGATGCGTGGGGCAGGAATTGGACGCTGGTGTCATTTGGCAGCACAAAAGGTATACCGCCTAACTGCATCAACAAGCGAGCAGCTATGTGGCAGGATATGCGGCGCTGGCTTATGGATGGCGGTGCAATATCGGCCGATGACAACGTACTGGCTGATGACCTCGTAGGACCGGAGCTTGCTCCGCGTGACGATGGCAGAGTGCAGCTGGAGAGCAAGGAGAGTATGAAAAAGCGCGGGCTTCCGTCTCCGAACAGGGCGGATGCATTGGCGCTGACCTTTGCTTTTCCGGTGCTGAGCAGAAAACAGGAACATGAATACGCCTGGAGCGTCGATAATGGCGCGCAGGAAGAATATGATCCGTTTCATGGAATGTGGTAGGAGGTGAGACCATGGAAGAAATCATTATGCAGCTGCATGGCGGCGGTGGTGGTGGCGGCGGTGGCGGCGGAACGCAGATTAAGCAGAACGCACCCGGAAGCCAGAGCGCTGCAACTATTGACAGCGCGACTGAAGGACAGCGTGAATCGCTGCGTGAAAAGCTGAGCAAGGCAAGAGGCCGTAACTTTACCAACAAGACCGGCGGCAGTATGGTAGATACAATCAAGAAAGCATTGTTGGGTGAATAGCAATGTTTGAAGAAATCTATCGTGACTCAAAGCTGCTGAAGGATAAGCGCTTCGTTCTGGAGCAGATGTACCAGCGGCGCGCCTCGTTTGAACCGACGTGGCAACTTCTGTCCCGGTATATCGTTCCGTATCGAGGACGCTTCCATGAGCGTGGCGGCAGCATTGACGGAGAGCGGCGTGACCGCTATCTCATCGACCCTTATCCGATGGATGCGGCAGGCAAGTGTGCTGCTGGCCTGCAGAGCGGACTGACGTCCCCGAGCCGTCCGTGGTTTGAGCTGTCTTTGGCTGACCAGGAAAAGGCTGAATATCATCCGGTACGCCAATGGCTAGATGATGTGCGTGACGTCATGATGGCCGTATATGCACGTGGCAACACCTACGCTATGCTGTACGATATCGAGGCTGAGCTGTGTCAGTTTGGCACGGCGGCGGCGCTGATGATGCAGGACTATGATACCGCGCTCTGGCATCGCAGCTACACCTGCGGCGAATACACCGGCGGTGTGGACGCAAGAGGCAGGCTTTATTCCTTTGGCAGGCGTTTTGAATTGACCGCTCCGCAGATGGTAGCGGAATTTGGTATTGATAACGTGAGCCTGGCCGTAAAGACTGCGTACAACAACAATGACCATACACAACGCTTTGAGGTTGAAATGCTCATCGTCAAAAACAATGAGTATAAGCCTGACCAATTAAAGCCCGGTAACTTCCCCTGGCAGAGCTTTTACTGGGAGCGTGGCAATCAGCAGCAGTTCCTGCGCATCAGCGGTTACAAGGAGCAGCCGTTTATTATGCCGCGTTGGACCAAGGTGGCCAACTGCGAATATGGTTATGGTCCTGGGCATAACGCATTGGGTAACTGTATGCAGCTGCAGCGTATCGAGAAAGCAAAGCTCCGCTGCATGGATAACGAGGCTGACCCGGCTATGATGTTTCCGGCAAGCCTGAAGAAAGTCAACCGCCAGCCTGGTGCAAACAACTTTATTCCCGATGGTACGCAGATGAATGCTTATCCGATGATACCGCCGGGAGCAAAGCGCTACGAAGGCATGATAGCCTTGAGCAATGATAAACGGCAGCAGATAAGCGCTACGTTCTATAATGACCTTATGGTAATGCTGACGCAGGCGCAGAACAATCCGCAGATGACTGCTAAGGAAGTCGCGGAACGTCACGAGGAGAAAATCCTTATGCTGGGGCCGGTGCTGGAGCAGTTCCATAATGAGGTGCTGGACCCGCTGACCTTGCGTACGTTTGGACTCTGTATGCGCAACGAGCTTTTCCCGCCTATGCCGGAAGAGATTACTGCAGATGAGCTGAAGGTTAATTTTGTGAGCCTCTTGGCGCAGGCGCAGAAGATGGTAAGCCTGCCGAGTGTACAGAATGTACTTGGTATGGTGGGTAACGTAGCAGGTATCTATCCTGAAGCTGCCGACATTATTAACATCGACAACGTAATCCGTGAGGTTGGCGTTATCAGCGGTACGCCTGAGAAAATCATGCGCAGCGAAGATGAGGTGCAGCAGCTCAGAGAGCAACGCCAGCAGGCACAGGAAGCACAGATGCAGCAGGCGCAGATGGCACAGGGCGCTGAGGCGGCCAAGACCGGTGCGGAAGCTGCAAGGCTTTTGAGTGAGGTGCCGGCCAATACGGATAATGCTCTGGATGATATGCTGAGCAGAATGGGGATGAGCTGATGGAAAAGCAAAGATTTGCTGAACTGCTCGTAAACGTCATGCAGACGCAGACGGGCAGGGAATTTATTTATGAGCTGCTTGACACAATGGAAGTGCATGTCCCCAACTATGTTGTCGGGCAGCAAAGTGTCATGGGGTATGAGATTGGCCGGCGTAGTGTCGGCGAAGAACTGCTCCGTATGCTGAGAGATGATACTGAGGAAGGCCTGCAGCTGGAGCTGCTGATGCGGCAGGAAGCGCGGGACCGTCCCAAAGAAAAACACAAAGATGAATTCTATGACCAATTTGAAGGAGGTAATGTTTAATGCGAAAGAAATGGTTGTTCTTTTTGGCTCCTGACGGCGGCGATGCTGGCGGCGGTGAAGGCGGAGCTGGTGGCGATGGCGGCACCGGTGGTGACGGTGGTGCTGCAGGTGGCAGTAAAAGTATCTTTGATAATCCTGATGGCGGCAATCCCCCTGGTGACGGTGGAGGCAATCCTGCTGGTGATGGCGGCGGCGCTGGCACAGTGCCGGAAAACTATGAGTTTAATCTGGGCGAAGGCCTTACAATCACCGATGAACAGAAAACAGCATTTACCGCCATAGCTAAGGATGCAAAGCTTTCACAGGCGCAGGCTGACAGCCTGCTGAAAATGCACAGCGAGATTATCAACGGCTATATGCACGAGGCGGAGGAAGCCATCGAAAAAAACATTGCTGAATGCCAAAAGCAAGGCCTGATTACAAAAGAAAACCTGGGCTTTGCGAAAGCCGCAGTAGATACCTTCGGCGGCAGTGAGGCGATGCAGGTATTGATTGATACCGGTGCTATCAATCATCCTGCTGTCTGCAAGCTCTTTGTAACTATCGGCCAGCTTATCAGCGAAGATAAACCGGCAGATACTCATGTCGGCGGTGGCAAGGGAACCCCGCGGGCAGAAGATATCCTCTTCCCTAACAGCAAATACTAAAGGAGTGAATTAAATGGCACAAACCGGACTTTATAACAACACCGGCCTGGCGACTATGTATGATATTGCGCAGCAGTATCGCTCTGCAGGTAATGAAGCAGCGGCGCAGGTAGTAGAGCTGCAGGCCAAAACCAATCGTCTCTGGGAAGTATTCCCCATGAGAACCTGCAACAGCGGCAGCGTTGAAAAAGCGCTTATCAGAACCAGTCTGCCGGATGTTGCATGGCGTATTATTAACCGTGGCGTAGCGCCTACTAAATCCAGCACTGGCCAGGCAAGCTTTACTACCGGCGGTGTTGAGGCTATTGCACAGATTGATGAGCGACTGATGAAGCTCAACAAGAACAGCAATACCTATCGACTCAATGAAAACTATGCACATCAGGAAGCTATGAGCCAGAAGATGTCTACTACCTTCTTCTATGGTGATGAACAAATCAACCCTGCTGGCTTTACCGGCCTTGGCGCTTTCTACTATGATAAGGCCGGGCAGGATGAAATCTACGCCAATCAGATTGTTGACGCGGGCGGTACCGGTAACAATCTGACCTCCCTTTGGGTAGTGACCTTTGCACCTGATACTGTTTACGGCATCACTCCGGAAGGCGTTCCTGGTGGTTACAGCTATCGTGACAACGGACGTGTTAAAGTGAGAGATGAGAATAACCTTGAATACTGGGGCTATGAATCTCAGTACAACTGGGACGTAGGCCTCTGCGTACGTGACCCGCGCTATGTAGCACGTCTGGCCAACATTGATACTACCAATACCAGCAGCACTGACTTCATCGACAAACTGATTGAAGTATATGACTGCATTGAAAATCCTGACCATGGCCGTACTGTTATCCTCTGTAACCGTAAGGTGCAGACCATGATCAATATCATTGCACAGAAGAAAAACAATGTTAACCTTTCTCTGGAAGACTTCGGCGGCAAGCGTATTCAGCATTTCTGGGGCTCTCCCATCCTGCGTAATGATGCTATCCTGAGCACTGAATCTAAAGTGCCGGTAGAATAAGGAGGTAAGAACATGGCTGTAATGATTGATGCAAAGCTTATTCTTTGCGAAAATGTCGATACTGCAGCGACTGTCACCAGTAAGGCAATTGATATCGGCCGCAACAAATCTTTGAGACCGCTCTATGTTGATGTTAAACTGACTAAGGGCGTAACTGCCGGCCGCGTCAAAAGCGTAGAGCTGCAGACCAGCGCTGACGCAAACTTCTCTGCTCCTATCACTGAGATGGTGGTGACTATCGGCAAAACTGCCGAGCAGCAGAAGCATGCCTGCCAGCTGGCGCAATTCTTCGCGTCCATCCAACCGCAGGGCCGCTACGTCCGCGTAAAAATCACCGGTGATACTACCGCTCCGGCAGGCGGCAAGATTTGGGCATATCTGTCCCCGGATATTCAGGTGCCGGTATGAGATACAAAGTAATCCGCACCTGCTATTGGCAGCGCAGACTTTGGGAAAAGGGCGAAGTGGTGGAGCTGGGTGAGAATGTGCCGGAGCATTTCAAACCGCTTTATAATCCAGCTGAAAGATTGGCCCTGAACAAAAATGCTGACGAGCTTTCGGATGAAGAACTTACGAACGAAACGCCTTCCGACGAAGTGCTTTCGGATGAAGAAACTATGAACGAAGAACCTTCGGAAGAAACGTCTGGCAGCATGGAAAACCCGGATATCATGCCTTCTTCTTTGGAAGATATGAATGTTGGCCAACTGCAGAAGTTGGCACGTGCAAACGGCCTGGAGCCGCCGAAGAATGCAAAAAAACAAGAACTGATTTCCGCTCTGCGCGGAGAATAACATCGGGCCGGAGCTTATTCCGGCCTTTTGTTTTTTAGGAGGAAACCATGAACAACATTGAAATCTGTAACCTTGCGCTTGGCCGTATCGGCGTAGACGAAATCAACCGCATGGATGAGGCAAGCCAGCCTGCAAGAATCTGTACACGTTATTTCAATTTTACCCGTCAGAATGTATTGCGCCGCTTTCCTTGGACGTTCGCAACGAAGCGTGTGCAGCTGGCACTGCTTAATGAAACGGCACCTGATTATAAATACGTCTATCAATATCCTTCTGATGCTCTGGCGATACGCCTTATGTACAATGACAGCTTTGTTGGCCTGCCTAAAGATAATTACTTCCGCATTATGAACGGTAACGGCGGACGCAAGATATACAGTAATATCTCTAACGCCTACGTGGAATATACTGCAGACGTAAAGGACAGTGAAACCTTCGACAGCCAATTCATTGAAGCCTTCAGCTGGAAGCTGGCGGCGGAGATGGCGTTCGCTTTGACCGGTAACATGAACCTTGCGACAAATGCTATCCAGGCATACAATGCTTACTTTACGGAAGCAGCTGGCGAGGATGCTGCAGAAGACAATCAGGAAGAAGCTGTACAGGATAGACTGGCCAACGCCAGATGGGAGGGCTGACAATGGGACTGTATCAACTGAAGCCCAGCTTTGCCGGCGGTGAATTGTCGGACAGCATGTACGGCCGCGTCGATATCAACAAATATGATAGCGGCGCTGCCACGTTAAAAAACTTTACGGTGCAGCGTTATGGTGGCGTGCGTAACCGCAACGGCTTCCGGCATATTGGCGTAACCTATGGAGGCAAGCGTGCCTTCTATATCCCCTTTCTGTATAACACCAATGAAACCTATATCATAGAAGTCACTGCAGGGCATTGCCGCTTTCTGTACAACGGCCAATACATAGTAGAGGATAACGGAGAGCCTTATACAATAAGCAACAATCTTAATCCAGCCGACCTGCAGGGTATCTGCAAAATAAAATATACGCAGAGTGCTGACGTGCTTTTTATCGTGCATCCTGATCATTACCCTATGACGCTTACGCGCTACAGTACATATGACTGGCGCTGGGAACAGATGCCTATAACAGGCGGTCCGTTTGAGGACAGCAATGGCAGTACTGCAACGGAGGATGAGCAGGTAACGCAATTATATCGTTATGGTCCTGGAACCTACGAGCTGACGCTTCCTGATACCGTAACCAATATTTCGGTAGAATTGGCTGGTGCTGGCGGCGGTGGTGGCGGCGCTGCTATCGCAGGAACATATACGGCTCCCGGAGGTGATGGCGGCACAGGTGAATACATCCGCTTTTCAACTGATGTTCAGCCTGGGCAAAAGTATAAGCTTGAGGTTGGTGCTGGTGGTAAAGGTGGTAACGGCAGGTTAAGCGAAAAGTCGGGGAGATACTTGACCGTTGATGGAGATGCTGGTGGCGCTGGCGGCAACACGATTGCGTTTGGCAGGACAGTTAAAGGTGGTGGAGCTGGAAGTGGCGGCCATATTCTTTTCCGGTTCCAGACTACACCAGGCAGCAAAGGTGCGAGCTACAGCGGTGGTGCTGCCGGTGGCATAAAGGGAACAGATGCTGCCAGCGTCAACGGCAAAAGCGGCGGTGACGGGTACTGTAATATCCGCTTCCGCTATGGCAGCAAGGCAGCGAAGATAACGGCCAGTGCGACGGAAGGCGAAGTCACGTTAACGGCCGATAAGGATATCTTTGAGAAAGATAACATTGGCAGCCTTATTGAGCTGACTCATTATAAAAAAAGCGAATACAAAAAAGGCAAACCTGATGCAACGGATGCGCTGCTGGTAAGCTGCCTGCCGGGCTCTAGCGTCTATGTAGAGAGCTTCGGCTTCTGGAAGGGAAACTTCTCGTTGGAAAAATATAACGAGAACAGCTCTATGTGGGAGCTTGTAAGAACTCAGGACGGCAATCACAGCCAGAACTACAACTTTACCGAAAAGAACGAAGAGGAATACATTGTCAGGTACAGGGTAACCTCAACAGAGTTTGATACAACCATCTGGAGCGGTGAGAATGAGAAGCAGACCGGTTACGTCACTGTGCAGAGCTTCGGCAATGATTATAGCGGTATTATAAAAATTACTGAGTACATCAGCGGTAAAAAGGTTAAAGGCAAGGTAGTGCGCACGATTGGCAGTACAGACGCTACGCAAATCTGGGCTTTTTCTCCGTGGAGCAGGAGCAAGGGCTATCCGTCTGCAGCAGGCTTCTTTGAAGACCGCTTGGTATTTGCCGGCAGCACAAGATATCCGCAGACGTTCTGGAGCAGTAAGGTAGGAGATTATTATAATTTCGGAACATCAACACCTGTGGTAGACGATGATGCAGTAACGGCTACTCTAAACGGCGGCCAGATGAACGGTATCAAAGCAATGGTAGCCTTTGGAGAATTGATTCTGCTGACAAGCGGCGGTGAATATAAGGTAAGTGGTGGCCAAGGCAAAGCGCTCACGCCTAGCAATACTTTAAGTCAGGCGCAGGAATACCGCGGCATATCTGACGTATTACCGGTAACTGTAGGCAGCAGAATTGTCTTTGCGCAGCAGCAGGGCAACATCATCCGTGACCTGGCATACAGCTATGAGGCTGATAAATACACCGGCGATGACCTCAACCTACTATGCTCTCATCTCTTCGATGGCCACAAAGTAGTAGCTATGACCTACCAGCAGACTCCGGACAGCATCATATGGTTTGTCCGAGATGATGGCCTGCTCTTGGGACTGACCTATATCAAGGAGCAGGATATCTACGCATGGCATAAGCATAGCATTAAGAATGCGCGCTTTGTCAATGTCTGCTGCATCCCTGGCGGAGAATGTGACGAGCTTTATGCTGTCATAGAACGTAACGGCCAATACGAGAACGTTATGCTGGAAAAGAGGAACGATAACGATGTGCCGGAAGAACAGATTTATGTTGACGACGGCATAACCGTACGTGGCAGCGATATAAAAGAGGTAACGGGCCTGACGTGGCTGGAGGGTGAAACCGTGGCCATACTGGCTGACGGAAACGCGCTGCCGCAGCAGAAGGTGGAAGGCGGTAAAGTTACGCTGAGCGAAAAGCATGGCTACAGTGTTGTGCATGTAGGACTGCCTATTGATGCAGTCATAAAGACACTGCCGATAGAATTCCAGATGCAGGACGGCAGCTCCATTAGCCGCAAGAAGCGCATAGGTAATCTTTCCGTCCTCTTTAAAAACACGCGTGGCGGACTGTATGGCCTGAGTGAGGAAAAACTGGATGAAATCAAATGGCGCGATACTGAAGCATATGGCCAGTCTACAAAACTTTTCACCGGTAAGAAAAAAATCGTCCTGCCTGCTGCAGGCTGGGACGAAACGCAGCAGCTTATCATTAAGCAGGATGCGCCGCTGCCGATGACGGTATTGGCCATTGTGCCGGAGATTGTGCCGGGAGGATAATATGGCGGAATATACTTTTTCTCGTCCGTCTGATAGAGATATTGAATACGTGGCCGCACATCTGCGGCAGGACAACAGGCAGGAGCTGACGGCGCTGTATGGTGCTGGACATGAGCTGGATGTTTTAAAAAGAAGCGTCAGATATAGCGAACTGATTGGCTGCTTTTATGTTGACGGCATACCTGCAGCTATATATGGAGTAAGAAGCCCGGCTGCAATATGCTCTGTCAAATGCGTCTGGCTGCTCATGACCGACGAAACATTGAAGCATAGGCTAGTAGTAGGGCGATATACCAAACGCTTTCTGAGGGCGATTGTGGCGGCCTATGGGCCTATGTCCAATAAGGTTGATGCTGGAAACGCAGAAATCCTGCGCTGGCTCAGATGGCTTGGCGCTGAGATATCGGAACCGGTGCAATGCGGAATATACAATCTGCCGCACAGGGAATTTTATTTTGACGAAAGAATTTTAAAGGAGGGATAGCATGGGCGTAGGAGTAATGATTGGTGCAACTCTCTTGGGCGGTTATCTGCAGGGACGTGCAGCACGTCAGCAGGCCAACGCACAGGCGGCGCAGGCGCAGGCAAATGCTGATATCGCCTATAACAATGCGCAGAAGCTGCAGGAGCAGGCCGAGAAGCAGGCGCAGAATAATGAAATCAACGAGGAAAACAAACGCCGCAGACTGCTGCAGCTGCAGGGGCAGCAGAGAGCCAACATCGGCGCGGCCGGAATCACGGCAAGCGGCAGTGCACTGGCGGCGATGGCAGACAGCCAGTTTAACCAGGAGCAGGAGCTTGCCTTTGAGAGATACAATGCGCGTCAGCAGGTAGATAACATCTTCCAACAGAGTACGGACAATTTGAATCAGGGCGATGCCTATGCGTCGAGCGCCAGAGCCTACCGTAAGGCAGGCAAGCGCGCTATGATGAACAGCATGCTGCAGGCAGGGCTGAGCGTAGCGTCTAATCTTTATACGGCCAAAAGCATGGGTGCGTTGAAAAGCTCAGCCGGTAAAAGCGTAGGCCTGCAAAACTACAGTGTACCGGGCTACACAGAGATGAAAGGACTGCCTGCTCATACCGGTGGCGGCATCTCAAGCTACAGTAATGATGGCTGGGCGAAAGCAAAATGGTAAAAATGTCATTTTGTACTTTACAAATCGGCAAAGTATGTGTGTTAAAATGATAGTGCGGAAGGGAAGCCATTCTCCCATTTTCATCATACTCTAAAAAATTAGCAACGTAGAAAGCATCTGAGGCTAAGCCTTGGGTGCTTTTTGCGTATATAGGAAAGGAGCAGAATATGGCAGTAGTTGATGTTTACGAGAACCAGGCAAAGCTCGGTACGCCTGCAAGCCGGACGAGCGGTGTGCATCCTGATATGGGCGGGCAGATGGCGCTGGCAAGGGCAAATGCAAATCTTACCAATATGATGGTCGAGGGAGGGCAGAAGCTCTATGAGCAGATAGCCATTGCCGACGTGATGAAGGCCAATAATGATTATAATATGCAGATGAGCAGGCTGCAGAATGAGCTGCTGCAGAACAAGGAAGAGAACGCAAGGGATAACCTTACCAAGTACGAGGAAGGGCGCAAGAAGATTATCAATGGCATTATGCAAAAAGGACCGTCGACGCTGCGTGGCGTTTTGGGAAGCAAGGCCTTTTACAATACCATTGAGCGTGACTGGACCGGCCAGCGTGCCCAGATGGAACGTTATACCATGGGCGAGATGGAGAAGTACCAGGATACGCAGCTTAACAATCAATACAAATTAGCTTTGAAGGACGTAGCTGTAAACTGGCATAACAATGATGATCTGGACGCTGTTATGCGCCGCGGCGATTTTATGACTGCAGCAAGGTACGCCAACTATGGCCAGGAAAAGATTGCTGAAGCAAGCAACAAATGGAAGGCTGCGGTAGCAGAGACGGCAGCGCAGGCTGCTATCAATTCAGACAGCAGCGAAGGATGGACGCGTGGCGGCGAGATACTGCAGGCCTACGGTTATCTTATGGACCCGCAGAAACGTATTCAGTATGACAAGATTATCAGTGCGAGGGAGAAAAGCAATAATCAGCTTAATACCTTTGCCGGCATTTATGCTAAGTATGGCAGTGATATAAACGGCGGTGTGCAGGCGCTCTTGTCTACGCAGACCGGTACGGCAGATATCGCCAAAGGTTTGGCATTTGCACAGGGAGAGGAAGGCAAGGCTTGGGGCAGCAATCAGTGCGCTAACTTTGTAAAAAAGTATATTCAGACGGCTGGCGGTGATTATGAAATTACCAGCAGTTTGGCTGACGGTACCTACCTTAACGCAGAACGTAAAGGGCTGACGTTTAATGACCGTAAACAATTAAGGGACGGAGATATTGTCTATTGGCAGGTAGATGGCAGCAAGTACGCTACGAGCGACAACCCGGATGATGTACATTCTGACACCAAGGCCTATAAGGGCATTACCCATGTCGGCATATACAATGCCAAGACCGGCAAGGTTATCCAGAGCGGTAAGCATGGAGTGAGTGAACTGGCTCTGGATGCTGCCGGATATCATACGGTAGGCTACAGCCATATCGGCGGCAGAGCTATGGACGCTACAGAGCGCGAAGAATTAAAAAAAGGTTATATGCAGTACGCGCTGCAGCAGGTGCAGCAGAAGCGTACAAGCACTAACCTTATGGTGGAAAGAGCTTCGGATGAAATGTTTGCTGCCTACAATAATGGCATACGCGACCCGGCGTATTTTGAAAACATGGCCAAACAGATAGCAGGCAACGATTATAGCGCCTATAAAACTTTGCATGCTGTAGCCAAAAGCTTTACATCTTCGGGCGTACACAAATTAACTGTAGGTGAGGCTATGGAAATAGAGGATGCCATAGACAAGGGCGGACTGTCGCAGGATGAGCTGATCCAGAAGTTGTCTGATGCAGGCTGCAGCACGGAAACAATTATGAAATACGTGCATATGAATAAGCAGGCGGCGAAAGCTGCAGCTAGGGGCGAAGGCAAGGCATCATTTGACTGGGACAGCGTTATGGAAGCCTTTTACAGCAAAATGGGCGGAAGAAATAAGGTGCCGGAAGCGTGGCGTCCAGGATTGAAGCGGTACGCCAAAAGAGCAATAAACGAATACATAGCTAAAGAAAACCGCACGCCTACCGTAGACTGGGTGATGGATATTATGGAGCAGGGACTGGTTAAGGGCGTTGGCGGTGTTACGATAGAAGGTGAACACTTCTGGAACAGTGATATATCATACAACATGGCACAGCTTGGCAACCATGATATCTATCATATCGGTAATGCAGACGACGGTTATGTCAATGTATGGTTTGATGGCAATGCTCAGCCGGTGCGCATGAGCAAGGCAGCGTTTAAGCAGACGATGGGAGATTAACATTATGGGAACTTTTAATTTCAGTAATATGCAAGGTGGCCAGCAGCAGGAAACACAGAACATTCCGCGTGAATTTCGTCCTGCTGTTGAGCAGGCAAAAACAGAACCGGTCGGCTCTTACAGTAACAACAAAACAGGATTCTGGGACGGAGTGAAGAATTTTTTCTCCAGCGCTGATGTTGATACCAGTGCCGGCTTTATTGATGAAACCGGAACATGGAACAATGGCACTAAACAGGAGCTTGCTAAATACTATCCTACACAAAAGAGTGCGGAAGAACTCGAAAAGGACAGACTAGGCTCTTTGTGGGACAGAACGTATAAAAAATATCATTACAGCAAAGACGATGTACTGCTTGAAGCAAAGAAAATCAGCGCGGCCACAAGCATTCCGGAAAATGCTATCCTGGCTAACGCTGATAATCTGGCCAACGCACGCAATGTATATAATTATCAGCAGAAGGCTATGGACCCGCAGGCAGTGTTTAAGGCCTACCCTGAGCTGAGTGAGCTGGCCAAGCTAAGTGATACCGACGCTGCTATTGCTCTGCATAACTTAAAGAACGTGCGCCAGACGCAGGGCATTATTGAAGCAGCTAAGACCGGCTGGGAGCTTGATAACCTGATGAGCGAGCGCGGCCGTATGGGCTACGCCGCTATGAACGGCAAGGAGCTGACGGATGCTGACATTGCACGTTTAGGAGAAATTGAAAAAGCACAGAAAAATACCAAGGAGCTGCCGGGGCTTTTTGAGGACCCGATGAGTGCTATTGTCGGCGGCACAGTGCAGAGCGGCAAGATGATGCTGCGTAATGCTCTTAATGGCCAGAAGATGGGCGTATACGGCGCTGGCTTCGGTGCGCTTCTCGGCGGTATTGCCGGCGGCGGTGCAACGCTGGGTGCCGGTACTGCTGCAGGCGCGGCAGCAGGTGCCAAGATCGGTTATAGCGTCGGCAGCCGTATCGGTATGGCGCAGGATATGTATGACGAAATTGCCGGCAACAACTACCTTGATTATAAAGGTTATAAGGATAAGCAGGGCAGGCAGCTGCTGACAGATAATCAGGCGCGCAGCTATGCTGCTGTAGCGGCAGCGCTGGAAACAGGTATAGAATTCAGCAACGCAGATAAAATCCTGAACGTCATCAAAGGCGGTGCAGGTGCGCAGAGCATCAAAGAAATTATCAGCAGTGCCAAGGACAGCACGGAGCTGCAGAGCCTGCTTGCCGCATATCTGCGTGACAGTGCCAAAAACATCGGAACAGTGGCTATCTCCGAGAGCGCGGAAGAAGGAGTGCAGGAGATGAGCAACAGAATTATTTCTGATATTGCTGCAGCAAACAATCCAGGCGGTGATATCCCTACATATACGGCAAAGGACGTTATTGTTGGCGGGCTGGAGGCAAGCTGGCAGGCGCTGCCTGCGTCGATCGGCTTTGGCGCTGGTGCGCATGGAGCAAGCACGGTATCCTTTATGCGTCGTGCATCCGCGGCGCTGCAGCTGAAAAGCGAAGAACAGAAGGCTAACCTGCGTGATGCTAACGGCATATCTATGCTGAGAAGTCTTGCTGAGGATATCAAAAACAATGCTTTGTTTAAAAAAGCTCCGGAAGTATATAACGAAGTACTGAATAATCAGCTCAAAGGCACGGAGCTTGAAACTATTAACATAGATACAGAGTACGTCCTTAATCAGCAAGGCGGCTATGAGCTTTTGAAATCTGCAGCAAAGGCAGCAGGCATAGGCGAACAGTATCTTAAAGACATCATCGACACTAAGGCAGACTTGAAAATCAGTACAGCAGATTATGTATCTAAGCTGCTGCCGACTGAAATCGGTGCCCATCTGGAAGACTACATCACATTCAGCGATATCAGCGAATGCCTGGCACGCAACAGAGAATATGCCGGCAGGATGCGCCGCGAGATGGACCGCATATTGGCATATGAGAACCGCCAGCGTGAAGATGCTTTGAATACCTACCTTGATAATAACTTCCATACTCCGGAAACCCGTGAGATAGCAGAGGCAGTATTGCGCCGCTTCCCGGATAATCCTAAGGAAGGCGTAAAGGAAATCAGAAAATCGCTGCAGGCCAAGATTGACGAGCCGCTTAATCAGATTATCGAAGAGCTGGAAAAGGGTATGGGAAACGGCGTAGCTGTAGTAGAAATCCCCGAATATGATAATCAGATGCGTGGCATCAAGGTAAGCAATAACGACCCATGGTATCAGCGCTACTATAAAGAGAATAAGCATAAGCCCTCTAAGATGGAGCTGCGTGAGCTGGCGCGTGAGATTTGGACCGGCCACAACGAGTATGGACTCTTTGGCTGGGAAAACCGCACTCCGGAAGAGAACCAATGGTATGAGAATAACAAGGCAGCTATGGAAGCAACGGAAGAAGCTATCCGCAGATTGAATGCATTGACTCCTGCTCTGGAAAAAATAGATCCGGGCGAACTCTCTATTACTGAAGGCCTGAGCGAAGAAGGCTTTGAGGTATACCGTAAGCTGCGTGGCAAGCTGGAAGGCGCTGAAAGCAAAGAAGTGCGGCAGGCAGCACAGATGAGTGCTATCCTTGCCGCACGAATGGCAGACCGCATGGCTGAGCTGCATAGACAGGTTGGCCATACTAAATATACTGCGCTTGATTATGCGCGTAGTATTGGGCTTATCAGAAGTGAAAGCGAAGCTGCGGAGCAGAAGTTTAATCAGGCAGTAAATGTAGGTATAAATGAAAATACCAAATATAAACTTTTAGATTTAGATGTTTTGCAAGACAATATAGGCACCGACAAAGAAACTCCGGAGGCTAATCAAAAAGCCATAGATTACATTAAACATGTATTAACTGAAAATGAGCCGGTCACTACAAAAGATTTGTCAAGTGTATTTGATTTTAGCAAGATGAGTGAATATGATCAGCGTCATATTGTTTTGGCAAAATCGCAAAGAGGGCGAAAAAACAAAACGGAAAGGCAGGGAAGAAATTTAACCATCAGTAATCCTAGAGAGATTTTGCAAAATGCAGTTTTAGTTGAGATAAATCCATCAAAGCATTCTAATGAAGTAGACAATAAGTTACGTGAGGATATCAAAGGTTCATTGTCATATAGATTTGTTATACCAGTAAAGTTAAATGGACAGGCTCAAACGTTGGTCATTACTGCTATTGGGACATCTGCTAATGTACTAAAAAAATTAAACGAAGTAACTTTATACGAAGTTTACACAACAAAAATCCCGCCATCCCAGAGACAAGCTTCCCTGAAAGATGGCGGGATAGGGGATGCTTCAAAAGAAACAATTCCCTCTGAATATAGTTTAGCAGAGATTTTAGCAAAAGTCAAAGACCTTAATCATAAACCTTATGTTGATAAAGAAACAGGCAAGCTAATAATAGAAGACCAGATGGCTATAGGCTCTATGAAATTAGACCAGAAAGCATGGCATGGCACGCCTTACGATTTTAAAAGGTTTGATATTGGCAAAATCGGCGATGGCGTTGGTGACCAGGTACATGGCTGGGGCCTGTACTTTGCTAAGGATAGAAAAATATCAGAGGCATACAAGGAAGTGCTGGGGGCTGACGCTGGCGCAGTAATTGTAGATGGTGTTACGTACAAAATTGATGAGGAGGGAGATTGGGCAACAGCAGCAGGACAGAAGCTCATTGACAATGGTCCGTTAGAATTTGTTCTGGATACGTTTGATGCAATGGGCGGAAGCAAGAATAAGGAAAGTGCAATAAAAAGCTTAAAGGAAAGAATTGCCGGAACCAAAAGAACGGCTAATACAGAAAGCTATATTGCTAAACTAGAAGAAGCGATAAACATTATTGAAAAAGCTGACGTGAAGTACGAAAATACTTCACGCCTGCTGAAAGTGGAAGTTCCAGAAAACAATGTGTTGCTAGATGAGCAGAAGACTTTCATTAATCAGAACAAAAATGTACAAGCGCTTTTGAAAAATACTATAGAATCTTTGGATGATGCGCGGTCAATGAAGTTCTGGGAAAATTTGCTGGACTTTAAATTAAGAGCTTTTGATAATGCTGGCAAGGTTCAGTTTAAGATTGATGGCTTCAATAAATTAGCAGATGGCATTGGTAAGCTTTTAGAGAGCAATTCTAATACATTTGGTTATAGAACTCTTGCAAGAAGCTTGGAAAGATACGGATATAGCAAAGAAGAAATTGAAAAGCTAAAGTCAGATGGCGAATATCGTAATCAGGAACAACAGAAGCTCAGAAGTCAGGCTGCTGCTTTAGAAGAAGAATTAGAGCGTGCCAAAGCAGAAGATGCTGCTGCAAAAGAGAAGGTTATCAACCAGGCGAAAGCTGATATTTCCGGTACTTTGGGGGGCATGTTTTCCGGCAACAAGATTTACGATGCTCTGGCGAAGGCTATGGGCGAAGAGGATTATAATTGGCGTGGCGCGTCTGAGCTGCTTAATGAGCACGGAATTAAAGGCATAGCTTACGAAGGTATGAAAGATGGCCGCTGCTTTGTCGTCTTCGATGATAAGAGCATTGATATTATAGAGCGCTATAACCAATCTGCTGGCGAGCGTGCTATGACTGCAAATATGGAGAAGCTGAAGGAAGCAAAAGAAATGCTGGCTAAAGCTGCAGATATGAAAACTATCTACCAAAAGACCGGCTGGCATTTGGGCGCGGACGGCAAGTGGCGTTTTGAAATTCCTGATAATCTGGATAAAATTAACCTTGTGGAATTGAGGGACAATGAAACAGTTACGCTTGGTCGCATCTATGATAATCCTGCGTTATATGAAGCTTATCCGTGGTTAGCAAATCTTGAAGTCACTACAGAATTTATGAATTATAACACAGGTGGCTATGCTATAGGCAAAAGAAGAATAGTGCTCAATAGAGGACTAACTGGAGTAAATCCTTTGAAAGCAAGAGAAAGAGAGGAAATGTTGTGGGCAGTGCGGGGAGACAGCGACGCAAAAAGCAGTGTAATAAAAGCTTTCGATGATATTGCGAAAGGAGTTTTACCAGAAGACAGTGTTATCGAAAAAATAGCTACAAAGCTAGAAAATAGTTACTTTGGTGTTGATGATTTACCTGATCCTTTTTCCAATGAAAAATTTAATTCTCAAAAATCATATTCCTTGAAAGAAAAGAAAAGAAAGTTGAAAGAACAATTTCAATCTGTTTTGGAAGGTGCCCGCCCTATTGAATCTCAGAAAGAAACGCTCATCCATGAAATCCAGCATATCATCCAGAATGCAGAAGGCTTTGCTGGCGGCGGCAGTACGGCCAGAGTCAACGAACAGATGAAGCACCAGCTGCAGAAGTACGATGAAGAAATAGAGCGCCTACATACTAAAGGTAAAGAATATGTTACGGCTATGCTCGAATATGACATAGCTGACTTTGAACATGACACCGGTGAAATTTCCGATGCTGCTTTTTCTGATATCAAAAATAAGGTTAAAGAGCTGGAAGAACAGATACCCGAAGAAAAAGTAAAGCGCCTGCAGGAAATCAAGGAGCTGCAGACAGATTTGCAATGGCAAGCTGAAGACGAAAGCTCTAGCGATTATGAAAAATACTTCCGTTTGCATGGAGAGCAGGAAGCCAGAGTAGCATCAATGAAAGCACGGCTCTATACCATGGGCGCAAGCCAGGAAAGAATTGATAACGAAGTGTTGAACGCTATCGATAATCCTATCATTGTATTTGGCGGCAGAAGCTACAGCATGGACTCTGATCAGCGCGGCTTATGGCAGCTCAAAGGCCAGACTGCCTTTAAAACTACCGGCGAGAAGGTTATTTCTCTGTTTAAGGCTGCAGACCAGTCGACATTTATGCATGAGATGGCTCATATCTATCTGCATGATATGCTGGCGCTGGCAGAATTACCGAATGCTCCGAAGCAGCTGCTGGATGACGTGGCCACGATTAACCGGTGGGCTGCATGGAACGATACGCAATTTGCCAAAGAGTACAAAGGTACTGCTATGGAGAGTGAATTTAAAAAGCTAAACGAGCAGATGAAAACTGCAGTTGCCCAAGGCTCCGTTGAAATCGAAGGCAGGGCAATGACCTTGGAACAGATGCAGCGGCTCTGGATGCAGGAACGCTTTGCCCGTGGCTTTGAAAATTATCTGAAGAGCGGTGACGCACCTACAGAAGCAACGCGCAGTATCTTCCGGCGCTTCAAGCAGTGGCTGACTAAAATCTATCGTGCATTCAGCCAGATTGGCGGTGCTCCGTCTAAAGAGGTTAAAGCAGTTATGGACCGCATGATTGCCAGTGAAGATGAAATCGACATTGCTATGAGGAAAAAAGGCGTAGATGATTTTGCCGAAAGCGGCGGCATGGATTATCTGGAAGGAAGCACGAAGGACGTATATCGCCGTATGGTAGAGCGCGCCAAGGCTGATGCTGAGGAAAAGGTGCTCAAGATAGCACTGAAGGACGTCAAGGAAGATTACCGGCAGCAGGAAAAGGAATTGTTTGAGCGTGAAGAAGCGGAATACCGTGAAAAGCTGGCCGCAGAACCGGTATTTGTTATCCAGGAGCATATCAAGAATAACCCTAATATGAGCACGTCTGTTATCTGCGAAACACTGGGCATGAACGTGGAGGATTACGTCAAGCAGCTTAAAGAGTATGGCGGCAGCTTGGATGCTGCGGTAGAAGCTCATATGAAAGAGTTTAAGGAAGGGATAGATAACAGCGGCATAGATGCTCAGTATTTCCGTGAACGTGCGGAAGAAGTGGTGCAGGAGAGCAAATACCGTAAGCTGGCCACGGCGATGGAGTTGGAAGCGTTTGAGCGCATTGCCAAAAAGCAGCGTAACCTGACTACCCAAATAGAGGCCGAAGGCAAGAATGATGCTGCAGAAAAAGGCGTCATTAAGACGGTAGACAAGATGACCAGGCAGAGCAAGCAGATAGAAGAGCTTACTGCAGAAACAAAGGAACTGAAGCAGGATAAGCGTGAGCTGCTTGCTAACGTGCGTGGGCTGCGTGATGCAGCGCTTCGTCATTACAAGGACTATGTGCAATTCGTTGAGATGAAGCTGGAGGTTATGCCTATTGAGGATGCCAATAACTACCAGATGTGGCGCAGAAAGTCGGCGCAGGCGCAGTACAATTCCGAGCAATCTCTTATCAAAGGCAACTGGGATAAGGCCGTCAAATACAAACAGGCTCAGCTGATCTATGACATGTTTGCTGATAGAGCTGTCCGCAACGCCAAGCAGATAAAGAAGATTGAAGATGGCCTAAAGCGCAAGCAGCAGACAATCAGCAAGGCGAAGAACATATCTGCAGATGAACGTTATGCGTATAATCATCTTATGTACGTCTTTGGCTTTTCTGACGCAGACGCACCGGTACCGCCGCATTATGAGGGCATCATGGAAGTGCTGATGAAAGCAGACGCTACAAGGGAAGAAGGCGGCCTTATGCTGGAGTCGCCGTTCTTCGGACCAGATGGCCAGACCAATCTGCCTGAATGGTTCCTGCAGGCGGCGATGAACAGCAATAAACGTAAAGCAGGGCATAAGGATTTGAGTAATATGCAGGTTGATTTGGTGGCACAGGTTATGCATATTATCTATAAGCGCGGTATGGATAATATGAAGCTGGCCACGATTAAAACCAAGGACGGCAGAACCCTGACTGTTGACGAAGCAGTTGCTGAGATTGAAGGGCAGACACGCCAGCGCATGATAGAACGCGCTAACGCCGACCCGACTGGTGCCAATAAAAACAGATGGCAGGATGATGTTGCAAACTTTATCGACCAGGCTGACAGGCTATTGATTAAGCCGGAGGTGGAGCTGAAGAAGATGGGTGATGTGGCGCTGCGGTATATCTACGACCCGCTGAAGGAAGCTGCAGATAAAGAGCTGAAGATGGCCGTGAATATGCAGAACAAATTAAAAGGACTGTTCGATGCTTATTCTCCCAAGGAACTGGCAGATATGCGTAACAAACGCCGCTATAAATTTGGCTCATCGGTTATTACCAAGGAGCAGGCGATTATGATTGCGCTTAACTGGGGCACTGAAACGAACCAGCAGCGCGTACTGGACGGCTATCACGTCAACGTAGCGCAGGTTAAAAATGTGCTGCAGTATCTGGATGAGCGCGACTGGAACCTCGTCAACAGTATCTGGAAGCTCTACGATATACATTGGGACCAGATAAGAGAGATTGAAGCACGCATGACCGGTGCCGTGCTGCAGAAGCAAGAAGCCAAAGGCTTTGTTGTTGTCGGGCAGGACCGGAAAATCTATACCTTAGATGGCGGTTACTTCCCTATTAAATACGACCTGCGGGATTTGCGTACGCAGGAGCAGGCTGATGCAGCACAACAGACTATGAATAGCATTATTTCTATGTCTTTAGGCAAGGGCTTTCTGAAAGAACGTACTCAGCATAAGGTTGAGCGCAGGCTGGACCTCAGATTTGAAGTTATCAGCGGCAGTATTACTGACGTTATTCATCTGGTGGCATTCCGCGAACCGGTACGCGACGTGCGCCGTATCGTACTCAACGAGAATTTTAAAAACCTTGTCTACAATTACCTTGGCCAGAACGCTTATAAGAATCTGAAAAAGTGGACCAGCGATTGTTGGGCGGAAGAACCGATACCGAGGACGGCCTACGAAAAGGGCATGGCCAAGCTGCGTAACGCTCAGACAATGGGAACAATGGGCTTCAGGGTAACAACGGCGCTGCTGAATATCGCTAACGCTCCGAGCGTAGCTCATTATATGGGGGCTGCTGAGCTGCTGCACTCGCTCAAAAAGTTTTACAGTGCCCCGCGTCAGTATACGGATTTCGTTTTCCAACGTTCTGTATTTATGGCGGAACGTGCGGAAACCATGGATGCCAGCATCCATGATGCGCTGAAAGGCCCTAATATTTTGGATGGTATTCCGGGCATTGGTAAGGCTGGCGAGGCTATCAAAAACAATGCGTTTAAGATGATAACCTGGACAGACCTGATGCTGGCGTTGCCGCTTTGGCAGCACGAATACGAAAAGACCTACAATGCAGAGATGGATGCCGGACGTTCGCCGCAGCAGGCGAGGGAAGCAGGCGTAAATGCCGGCGATGCTGCAGTGCGCTGGTGCTTCGGCTCCGGCCGTACGGTAGATAAAGCTGCCATCCAACGTAAGGGCAGCGAGCTGATGAAGCAGCTCACTATGTACTACAGCTATAACTCTACAGTCTATAATGCTCTCAATTATAAATTATGGGAAGCGAAGGTAGGTTATAAGAAGGCTGTAGCGGCAAGCGCAAAGAATAAAAGCATGGCTCTGATGAAAGCTGTAGCTCATGCCGGCGATGCGCTGCTGATGTGGGTACTTCTGCCGGCGGTTATCTCAGCGATGCTGCGTGCTGGCGCAAGCGGTGACGATGATGACTGGAAGATTGAAAAGCTTATCAAGAGCATAGGGCAGGAATCTCTTACAGGCATTGTCGGTGGCATACCGGTGCTGCGTGATGCTGTACCTTACTTTATGGCCAAGGTGTTTGACGAGCATCAATTTGCTCCAAAAATTCCTATCCAAAATACCATTGAACAGACAAACAGAGTTATCCAAAGCGCTGTCAGTGACAAGAAAACTATCAGCGATACGCTGCGGGAGATGGGCAAGCTGACAAGCCAGGTTACCGGAGCGCCCAGCACGTTAATAGATAGCTTTACAACAACGCTGCAGTATCTGGAAAGCGGCTTCGATGAAAGCGTTGCGGATTATCTGCGCGCCTTGATTTTTGATAAAAAGCTGAAGAAAAATCAAAAATAGTCATTTTGTACTTTACAAAACGGCCTGAAAGCCGTGGTAAAATATTATTGTCAATAAGTATGCAAAAAGCCCTGGCTGATGCCGGGGCTTTTGCGTTATGGAAAGGAGCAGAACATGACAGTACAGAAAGACGTTACTAAAAACATATATGTTGGTAACGGCTCAACGAGGACATTTCCGTTTACCTTTGAGTGTCCTGCAGAGCATCCGGAATATATTAAGGTATATCTGATGCAGGATGATGGCACGGCGCTTGCCACAAGCGATTATCAGCTGGACATGGATGCAAGGCAGATAACATATCCTAGTATCGGAGCAGCTTTGCCGGAAGGCAAGAAACTGGTTATTATGCGTGAGCTGCCGCTCCAGCAGATGATGAACCTTGTCAACAACGGGCCGTACTTCGCGGAAGATGTGGAGCTTGCGTTTGATGAAAACGTAATGGCTATGCAGCAGATAGCCGAGAAACTTAACCGCAGTATTATCATGAGTGTGGATATAGATGGTGATGCTTTTGTCAATGAAGTGCCGTTTGAGGCCGGCAAATCGTTTAGAATTGCGGATGATGGCAAGAGCATTGTGCTGACAGAAGATCCTGCAAGAGTTTTGCCATTAGCTCAAGAGGCTTATACACAGGCTCAAGCACAAGCGCAGAGCGCATCTGCAAGTGCAGCTGCAGCGGCGCAGAGTGAAGATAGTGCTGCTGCAGCTGCAAGCGAAGCCGGTAACAGTGCGCAGTCTGCGAGCGTGTCTGCTGCAAGTGCTGCTGAAAGCGCAAAGTTAGCCGAAGGCTACAAGAACATAGCTGAAACTGCTAAGAGTGATGCGTCCCTTTATGCTGCCAACGCTAAGACCTCTGCTGATAATGCAGGTGCTAGTAAAGAAGCAGCTCAATCTGCTGCTACTACTGCTAGTAACTTTGCGTCTGCTGCAAGAAACAGTGCGAATGAAGCACAGACCTACAGGAACAATGCAAAAACCTACATGGACAATGCTAAAAATTATAGTGAGAATGTTAATGTGTTTGTTCCTAGTGTGTCTACGGAGGGTGTCTTAAGTTGGACGAATAAAGCTGGACTGACTAACCCCAAAAGTGTGAATATTAAAGGCGCAAAAGGTGATACAGGTACTGCTGCGTCTATCAAGATTGGTAGCGTGACTACAGGTGCAGCAGGTAGTAATGCAAGTGTTACCAATAGTGGCACTGCTAGTAATGTTGTTTTGAATTTTACGTTGCCTAGAGGTAAAGATGGTGCTGATGGTGGCGTTACTGTTGATGCTGAACTGTCTGATACTTCCACTAACCCTGTCCAAAATAAAGCTATCTATAATGCACTGCTGAATAAAGTCGGGACTGATATTTTCTCTGGTTTCGCTTTAATGGGTGCAACCTCTACAATAGCATGGCGACAAGGCTCGCAGGCTATAGGTTCAATTAATGCTACTAATTATACAGGCACAGCAGCTAGAGCTACACAAGATGGCGCAGGCAATGTAATTACTGAAACTTATGCTACTAAAGCTGATATTAATGGGGTAGTTAAAACCGTTAACAATACTGCTCCCGACGAAAACGGTAATGTAACTATTGCTGTTAGTAGTGGTGACGGCGTTAGCACATCGGAATCTAACACGTGGACGGCACAGCAGCATTTCCATGACCTTATGCTCAACCGAGAGAAGTACACTACTTATGTTGTCAATAGCACATCCGATACACCTATAACCTCCACGATGGTTTATGCTGTGACAAGTGCATTTACACTTGACCTTGCTACTTTGGCTGGGGCATTAAGTGCTAGTCAATCATCCGTATTTACTGCATATTTTGCTGCAAATGCAGATTACAGTTTGACCATAAGTAATGCAGGAAAATTAAAATATGTTGGTAGCGCAAGTGACGTAGCTATTACAAGTGCAGGATTGCTCCTTAACATTTGGATGAGCAAAGATAGTGGAGGTACGTTGACGAGCATTGTACAAGCTAACAAGTTAGGAGGTGACGTATAATGGGACTTAATAGAATGATGATGGGAAAAAGTGAAGTAAAGGTTGAAGATGGTAGCAAGCATTGGACTTTTAAGGAAGCAGATAATAAAACAATTTCTTTTACTGTTCCAAAGGGGATTAAAAGAATCAAAGTGGTTGCAGTAGTTGAATATGCTGAAGGTACCGAAGATTATTCAAGTTTTTATGCAAATATTAAAAATACAATAAATAATAAAATTTGGGGTGAAGGCATTTCAGAATGTGAGATGTTTGAAAATATAAACCACGTAGATATTGATTCTATTGTAGGTGTAACCCCAAATAAAACCTATACATTGCATTTTGACTGTTATTATACAACAGATGGTGTAACTTTTTCATGGGGTAAAGCAATAAATGACATGGCACCTACAGTTGAAGATTATTAAGTAAAGGAGAAACAAAATGCAAACAAAATATAAATATAAAGACCAAACCTATTCTAACATTTACCTACTTTCAGAAGCCTTAGGGCAGGAAGGTATCTTTATACCTCTTTCTATCTCCGAGGAAGCCTTGGCAGAATTAAATGTTACTGTTACGCATGAGGAAGAACCCTTAGAAGTAATTAAGCAACGTAAGATTACAGAGCTGAAATATCAGCGTGATAAAGCTGAGGTTGAGCCTATCATATACCAAGGTTACTCTTTTGATTATGATGACAAAGCTAGGGATAGAATTAGTGCAGCTATTGTTGCCCTTGAAATCTTAGGTGCTTCCGTCACCCTCACATGGACAACTGCAGATAATAAAGATGTAAAAGTAACTGCATCTGACCTGCGTGGCATTATTGCACAGGTGGCGTTGAGAAGCGACAAGCTCCACATAGCTTATAGAAAAGCTAAAGAAAAAGTGGAAACCGCTACAACCAAAGAAGAAGTTGAAGCTATCAATTTATTTTAATTAAGTAAAAGACAGGGTTGTTGTCTCCCCTTAGGGGTTTGGG
>OMDO01000216.1_pt1 | contig 43670 bp, 31 predicted proteins | sample 1674051 | NCBI WGS metagenome assembly OMDO01 (sample SAMEA103958138, study PRJEB25191) | human gut metagenome | biome: human-associated habitat [ENVO:00009003]; feature: intestine environment [ENVO:2100002]; material: feces | place: Germany | collected 2013/2015 | reverse complement strand
AAAATGAACCATATTAGTACTGATATATATAAATAATTTAGATCACTTACTTATAAATCATTTTGGTAAAATCTAATAGAAAATCAAGTTAGAAAGGGAGGCCTGGGAAGGTCTCCCTTTTTATTGTCATTAGAGAGCGTGTTTGGTTAGCTCTGCCGCATTTAAAATGACAAGATGGGAGGATGATTGGTGTGAAGGCTTACAGACGGCTGCAGAGGCTGGGAGATAATTGTGAAGGCTGGGAGATGACTGCTCAGGCTGGTAGATGGCTGGTAGATAAAACTGCTATCTGCCAGCCTTCAACCCACTACCCCACAACGTGTTACACGCCTGCTGGGAGATATGGTAGATTTTTTTGCTACAAAACAAAAACGGAGGCTCTTTCGAGTCTCCGTTTAAGTTGTCCTAGGCGGATTCGAACCACCACAATTTTTCCTTTATCAGGATTGCTCAAGTAATCTTGTAGCAATAAAAACAAAAAAGGAGGCGATAAAGCCTCCTTAAACGTTGTCCTAGGCGGATTCGAACCACCACAAACAGAACCAAAACCTGTTGTGCTACCATTACACCATAGGACAATGCGACTGCAAAGATACGCATTTTTGTAAAAACAGCCAAACGAATCGGCTGTTTTTTTACATATATGGGGTAGAGCGAACGAGTCGCCCTACCCCACATTTTATATCGTTAACCGTTGTTTCGTAACGACTACTTCACAGTGATGAGGTAGTAGTTCTTCTTGCCGCGCTGCACGAGCAGATACTTGCCGTCGATGAGGTCTTCGGCAGTAACCACCTGGTCGAACGCTCCGAGCTTCTCCTTGTTGAGCGATACGCCGCCGCCCTGCACGAGCTTGCGCATCTCGCCCTTAGAGTTGAAGATCTTCACGTCGTCGCGTGTGAAGAGGTCTACAGCGGGCTGTCCGAGCTGATCTTTCGGCAGCTGGAAGTGGGGCACGCCCTCGAAGATAGAGAGCAGCGTAGCCTCGTCGAACTTCTGGAGAGTCTCCTTTGTACCCTTTCCGAAGAGGATGTTAGAAGCCTCCTGAGCGGTCTCGAGGTCCTCGCGAGAGTGAACCATTGTTGTCACCTCCTCAGCCAGACGCTTCTGCAGAACGCGGCGTCCCGGGTCTTCGTTGTGCTCGGCTATGAGCGCGTCGATGGTTTCCTTGTCGAGGTCGGTGAATATCTTGATGTACTTCTCAGCCTCTGCGTCGCTCACGTTGAGCCAGAACTGGTAGAAAGCATACGGAGTGGTGCGAGCCGGGTCGAGCCAGACGTTGCCGCTCTCGGTCTTGCCGAACTTCTTGCCGTCGCTCTTGGTGATGAGCGGGCAAGTGAGGCAGTAGCATTCTGCGTCGTTGCCGAGTGTGCGGTGGATAAGCTCTGTACCGGTGGTCATGTTGCCCCACTGGTCGTTGCCGCCGAGCTGCAGGCGCACGCCGTACTTCTGGTACTGGTAGAGGAAGTCGTAGCCCTGGAGCAGCTGGTATGTGAACTCTGTGAACGAAAGACCGTCGCGAGCCTCGCCGTTGAGGCGCTTCTGCACGCTGTCCTTCGCCATCATGTAGTTGACGGTGATGTGCTTGCCCACTTCGCGAGCGAAGTCGAGGAAGGTGAAGTCCTTCATCCAGTCGTAGTTGTTGACGAGCTCAGCCTTGTTAGGCTCTGTGCCGTCGAAGTCGAGGAACTTAGACACCTGCTTCTTGATAGCCTCCTGGTTGTGGTAGAGGGTAGCAGCGTCGAGCAGGTTGCGCTCCTGGCTCTTGCCAGAGGGGTCGCCAATCATACCGGTAGCACCGCCTACGAGCAGGTAGGGCTTGTGGCCGCAGCGCTGCAGATGGCGCAGCATCATGATGCCACAGAGGTGACCGATGTGGAGAGAGTCGGCTGTAGGGTCGGTGCCCAGATACGCAGACACCATGTTGGCATTGAGATACTCCTCAGTGCCGGGCATAATCTGCGCGAGCATACCGCGCCAGCGCAGTTCTTCAACGAAATTCTTTGTCATTATTGCTGTTGTTTTTTTGATGATTGCTATTTTTAGCTTTTAAGGCTGCGTTTAAGCCGCCTTTTAGGGAGCGTTTAAGCCTTTCTAAGCCTCTTTAGGCCTCTCTAAGCCTTGGGGAGGACTATTTAACCTTGGAGGTCTTATTATTTAGCCTTGGAGGATTTATTGCTGCTAACTAAGCCCTCCCCGACGGGGAGGGTTGGGAGGGGCTTTTTAGGGCACGGGGTCGTATCCTGAGCCTCCCCACGGGTTGCAGCGCAGTATGCGCCAGATGGCGAGCGCCATGCCCTTGAAGAAGCCGTGTTTCTGCAGTGCCTGGCGAGCATACTCCGAGCATGTCGGCGTGAAGCGGCAGGAGGGCGGCGTGTAGGGCGTGATGCAGACCTGGTAGAAGCGTATGGGGAGTATGGCGAGCCATACCAGTGCGCGAGAGATGTAACGGGCGCAGCGCGAGAACAAACGTGAGATTTTCATTACTGTTCTGCGTTTTCGGCTTCTTCTGCCATGTCATTGCCAATCTTCTCTGCTATGCGCTGCAGCAGGTTTGCTGTCTTGCGCTCCACGTCCTCGTAGCTGCGCAGGTTGTGGTCGGTCCAGATGAAGCAGAGCGAGAGCGTCTTGCGCTGTTCTACGGTCTGGAGGGTGTCGATGAGCACCTGCTTGTTGCGTCTGTAGGCTTCGCGTACGAGTCGCTTCACAAGGTTGCGCTTCACGGCGCGCTTGAAGAATCGCTTCGGCACACTCACCATCATCTGCGCGAGCGGTTCGTGTGCGTCGCCATCCTCGGTCATGAACACCACACGCAGCGGAAAGGCAGACATCGACTTTGCTCCGCCTCCTTTGAAGAGGCGGTCGATGAGCTTCTTGCTGTTTATGCGCTCACTCTTTGGGAGCTGTTGTGATGATGTCATAAGGTGGTGGTGTTATGTTGTTGTGGTGAGATGGTGTGGTGTTGAGATGGTGTGGTGTTGAGATGGTGTGGTGTTGAGATGGTGAGATTTGTCTATACCAATAAAAGGTAATGTCAACATTACAACACCACAACACCTCAACATCTCATATCAACACCTCACCATCTCAACCTATTTATTATTCTCAAGATAGTAGCGCAAGGCGCTTGTCATCGACGGGTGTTCCTTTGTAGGAGCCTCGAGGTCGAGTCGGTATCCGGCGTCGGTTACAGCCTTGGCTGTAGCTGGTCCGAATGTGGCGATGCGCACGTCGTTCTGCTCGAAGCTGGGGAAGTTCTTCGTGAATGCCTTGATGCCAGAAGGGCTGAAGAAGACGAGCATGTTGCAGTCGAACTTGGCTGCTTCTTCCTCGGTGAAGTCGTTGCTCACGGTGCGGTACATGACGCACTCGGTGTGGTTGAGTTTCTTCGAGTCGAGCAGCTGCTTTACGTCGTCGTTGTGAACGCTGCTCATTGGCACGAGATACTTCTCGCCCTTGTGCTTCACCATTGTGGGGATGAGCGAGTCGAGCTTGCCGGTGTTGCCGAAGAACACCTTGCGCTTGCGATACTGCACATACTTCTGTATGTAGAGTGCGATTGTCTCTGTTACGCAGAAGTACTTCATGTCCTCGGGGATAGTGATTCGCATCTCCTTAGCGAGTTTGAAGTAGTTGTCGATAGCGTGGCGCGAGGTGAACACCACCGCTGTGAAATCGAGAAGACCTATCTTCTGCTGTCTGAATTCTTTGGGGCTGAGCCCTTCTACTTTGATGAACGGACGAAAGACGAGTTCCACGCCGAAGTCCTTTGCGATGTCGAAGTAAGGCGACTTTTCGCTTGACGGTTCAGGCTGTGATATCAGAATCTTCTTTATCATTTTTATATCTTGAAGCTTAAATATTTATCATTTTTCGGGGGTGTGGTCGCTTTTGTCTTAGAAATTCACTTTCAGGCAGTTGGCAATCATTGTCAGCGAGCCTATCAGCGCCGCGAGAGGCGCTAGTTCAAGCGTGCAAAAGTACAAAAAATTTTGCAGAAAACCGCCTCTGTGCCTAAAAAAGATGATGTACGACTTGTAAAGGGAGAGCAACTTGAAGAGTGCTATCACGAGGAATGTGCAGACGAGCGTGGTCTGTACCGGCATCTTGAAGTAAGCCTGGAGCATCACCACTGGGAAGAGGCATACGCCCTCCATTCCGAGGAAGAAGAGGTTTGACTTCATCCAGAACTCGTTGTTGCGCTTGTTGAAGAACACCCATCCCACGAGCCAGTAGAACAGCGTCTTGAGCGTCATGTAGGCGAAGACGGTGAGCGAGAATATGGCTATCACCTGGTAGTGGTCGACGACGAACGTGTCGGCGACGTATAGCTGCGTGTAGAAGAAGTAGACCAGACCCAGCAGCAGACACGTCTGCAGCACGAGGAAGAACTGGAAGCGCAGCTCTTCGGATGTCTCGCTTACGGCGGTCATGTTCTCGCTTACGGGCGGTCGGAAGAACTCCTTGGCCTGTCGCAGTATGAAGCGTCGCGACTTGGTGTATGCTATGAGCGCTATGCAGAAGCAGAAGATGAGCAGCAGTGTGATGATGTTGTCGCGCGCTATGGTGTAGGGCACGGGGTCGCCAGCCACGCCGATTCGTCCTCCGAAGAGGTCGGGGTTGAAGAACGGCTTGCCGGTGAAGTACGACTCGCGGTAGTATTGCGGCAGGTTGACGTCGCGCCACGAGTGTCCGCGTGTGTATCCGGGTAGGTGCAGCGTGTCAGGCTGCTGACTCCATGTTATCTCCGACGGGCGTATGTGAGCCTGGATAGCGGAGTCCTGCTGTGCAGGCGTGGCGTCCTTGGGCAGCCATCTCAGCACTTCTGCCGGCGTGAGCTGGTGGTGCTGGGATACGGGCTTGGCGCCGACGGGCAGTCCGTCGGCGCCAAGAACTATCTCCTCTGTATGTATGGAGTCGGTTGTAATCATGTTTTTTGTATTTTTTGTTGAGGTGGTGAGATGATATGTTGTTGTGTTGAGATGGTGAGATGGTGACATTACCTTTTATAGGTATAGGCAAATCTCACCATCTCACCACAACACCACCTCAACATAGAACTCTCACAACACCATATCACCATTTTTTAGATTCCGAATTCCTTGCGGATATCGTCTACGCGGTCGAGTTTCTCCCATGTGAAGAGCTCCACCTCCATCTCCTTTGTCTCGTGATAGCGCGATGAGAATGTCTTCTTCACTACCTCGTTCTTGCGGCCCATGTGTCCGTAGGCAGCAGTCTCGCGATAGATAGGCTGGCGCAGCTTGAGATCCTTCTCGATGGCCTTCGGACGGAGGTCGAAGAGCTTCTCAATCTTCTTTGCAATCTCGCCGTCGCTCATCTGCACGCGGCTGCGTCCGTATGTGTTGACGTAGATGTTCACCGGCTCAGCGACGCCGATGGCGTAGCTCACCTGCACGAGCATCTCGTCTGCAACGCCTGCCGCTACCATGTTCTTTGCGATGTGGCGTGCTGCGTATGCTGCCGAGCGGTCTACCTTAGAGGGGTCTTTGCCAGAGAAGGCTCCGCCGCCGTGTGCGCCCTTGCCGCCGTATGTGTCGACGATAATCTTACGACCGGTGAGACCGGTGTCGCCGTGGGGGCCTCCGATTACGAACTTGCCAGTCGGGTTGACGAAGTACTTGATGTCGTCGCCGAAGAGTGCGAGCACCTTCTCGCTGTGTATCTCTGCCTTGACGCGCGGCATGAGTATGTTGAGCACGTCGTCCTTGATCTTGGCGAGCATGCGCTCGTCGTCGGTGTCGAACTCGTCGTGCTGGGTAGACACTACGATGGTGTCGATGCGCTGCGGTATGCCCTCCTCCGAGTATTCTACCGTAACCTGGCTCTTAGAGTCGGGGCGCAGGTATGTCATCTGCTTGCCCTCCTTGCGTATGTCGGCGAGCACGCGCATGATGTGCTGTGCGAGGTCGAGCGTTACGGGCATGTAGTTCTCGGTCTCGTTGGTGGCGTAGCCGAACATCATTCCCTGGTCGCCGGCGCCCTGGTCCTCTTCCTTTTCGCGGCTCACGCCACGGTCGATGTCGTCCGACTGCTCGTGGATGGCTGTGAGCACACCGCATGAGTTGCCGTCGAACTGATACTCCGACTTTGTGTAGCCAATCTGGTTGATGGTCTTGCGTGCGATGGTCTGCAGGTCGATGTAGACGTTAGAGCGCACCTCGCCCATGATTACTACCTGACCGGTTGTCACGAACGACTCGATGGCGCAGTGTGCGTTTTCGTCGTAAGCGAGGAACTGATCTACTAAAGCGTCTGAAATCTGGTCGGCCACTTTGTCTGGATGGCCTTCTGAAACTGATTCTGAAGAAAAAAGATAATTCATTTTTCCAATTTTTAAATTTAAATAAGTGGAAAAACACCAAATTACCGCTGTCTAACCGTCGTTATCCTTTTACGTTTCGCGTTCTTACATTCGCGGTTAGCGTTGCAGTTTTAGCATTTTTTTGTGTGGTTGCAAGCAGCCAAATTCTTCCACAGGGTTATACATGTTTTGTTATCGGGTGCAAAGGTACGGCTATTTTTCGAGAGAGCGAAATAAAAACGCATAAAGTATTAGGTTTTAACGCAAAATTACCCTTTTTCCCTTTTTCGGTATACTTATTACGGATAAGCGGCGAAGGGCGTTGTGTATTATGAAAATTTGTAGTAACTTCGCATTGCGATATCAGCAAACTGAGACAGTTCAATAGGTATATATACACACACAGATTCATATATGAAATCAGACAAGAAGAAAGACGCGTTGCTCTCGATGATACGTCATGGCAAGCCTATGACGCTCGGCGAGCAGGCGCGACTCGTGATGTTTCTCGCCACGCCGGCTATTCTGGCGCAGCTCACGACGACGATGATGCAGTACATCGACGCGTCGATGGTGGGCAGCATGGGCGCGCAGGCGTCGGCTTCCATCGGACTGATGGAGACGACGATGTGGCTGCTGGGCAGCATCTGCTCGGCGGCGGCAGCCGGATTCTACGTTCAGGTGAGCCATCAGTTGGGCTCCAACGACCCTCGGCGGGCTCGCAATACGCTCAGACAGGGCATAATGTCGGTGCTGGTGGTGAGCGCGCTCATAGGCTTGGTGTCGCTGGCGGTGAGTCCGTTCCTGCCCGTGTGGCTGGGCGGTGGCAGCGACATCACGCCCACGGCTTCTGCCTACTTCGCCATCGTGGCTACGGCTCTGCCCATATTCCAGTTCTCGATATTCGGCGCCGGCATGCTCAGGAGTTCGGGCAATATGGTTGTGCCGAGCGCGATGAGCGTGGTGATGATGTCGCTCGACGTGGTGTTCAACTTCTTTCTCATCTTCCCTACCCGACCCGTGCAACTGTTTGGCGCAGAAGTGACTATACCGGGCATGGGCATGGGCGTAGTGGGTGCGGCGATAGGCACCGTGTCGGCTGAGCTGGTGGCTGCGTCGATTACGATGTACATTCTCTGTTTCCGCTCTAAAGAGCTGTCGCTGCGCATCGACACGGGGCGCTTTCTGCCCACATGGGGCGTGGTGAAGCGCGCGCTGCACATCAGTCTGCCTATGGGATTGCAGCAGACCATCATGTGCTCGGCTTACGTGATGACGACTATCATCATTGCGCCGCTGGGCACGTTCGCCATCGCCGCCAACTCGTTCGGCGTAATCGTGGAGAGTCTCTGCTACATGCCGGGCTACGGCATAGCCGATGCTGCTACGACGCTCGTCGGACAGAGCATCGGAGCCGGCAGGCACGAACTGATGAAGCGCTTCGCGTGGCTGTCGGTGGGCTTGGGCGTGACGGTGATGGCTGTGATGGGCGTGGTGATGTACGTCGGAGCGCCCGTAGCAATGGCTATGATGACGCCGGCTGAGGAGGTGCGCCGTCTGGGCGTGGAGGTGCTGCGCATAGAAGCGTTCGCCGAGCCGATGTTCGCCGCTGCCATCGTGAGTTATGGTGTGTTCGTGGGCGCCGCCAAGACGCTCGTGCCGAGCATCATGAACCTCGTCTCGATATGGGGCGTGCGCATATCGCTCGCCGCTCTGCTGGCGCCGTCGATGGGACTGCGCGGCGTGTGGATAGCTATGTGTATCGAACTGTGCTTCAGAGGCTTTATATTCTTAGTGAAACTCAAATTCTGGAACATTCAAACTTCATGCAATCATTATGGAAAAGATCAGTAACAAGGTTTTCGGCGGAGAGCGTCCGCTCTTCGAGATACACAACGTGGAGCTCGACCACGTGCGCATCACTTTCGGCGAATCGGGCGTAAAGGAGTGCAGCAACATCGTTTGCCGCAACTGCTACTTCGAGGGCAAGTACCCGCTGTGGCACGTGAAGGGATCGGACATACGCAACTGCTATTTCGCTCCGGGCTCGCGCTCGGCGATATGGTACTCGGACGATATGCACATGGAAGACTGCGTGATAAACGGTCCGAAGTTCTTCCGCGAGATGAAGAATCTGTCGCTGAAGAACGTAACCGTGAACGATGCCGACGAGACGTTCTGGGGCATCGACGGACTGAAGCTGGAGAACGTGGTGCTGCACGAGGGTACGTACCCGTTCATGCACTGCCGCAACGTGAAGGTGAACGGACTGGTGTCGGACGCGAAGTACGTCTTCCAGTACTCGCGCGACATAGAGATTCGCAACGCGAAGATAGACACGAAGGACTCGTTCTGGGAGGTGGACAACGTGACGGTGTACGACTCGGAGCTGAACGGAGAGTTCCTCGGATGGCACTCGCGCGGACTGCGACTCGTCAACTGCCATATATCGGGCGAACAGCCGCTCTGCTACGCCAAGGACCTCGTGCTCGAGAACTGCACGTTCGACGCCGAATGTGACCGCGCGTTCGAGTATTCTACCGTGCAGGCTGACATACGCGGACATATCAAGAGCATAAAGAACCCGGCGTCGGGACGCATCGTGGCTGACAGCATCGGCGAGATAATCATCGACGAGAATATCAAGAAGCCTGCCGACTGCGAGATTCTGACGCGTGCTTAGGCAGAAAACAGATTGTTTATAGACCCAATAACAATGGTCTATAAACTAAACATCGTTTGTCTATAAACATAAAACAAAACCCGTAAGCTATGGAATACGACTTCTCAATACCCACAGACCGACGCGGCACCGACTCGTACAAATGGGATTCGGCGCCAGAGGCTGACATCATTCCGCTGTGGGTGGCGGATATGGACTTTGAGACTTTCCCTGGCATCACCGAAGCCTTGCAGCGACGCGTGGCGCACGGCATCTTCGGCTACACACGTGTGCCGGAGGCGTACTACGAGGCGGTGTGCCGCTGGTTTGATAAACGTCACGGATGGCACATCAACCGCGAGGATATCATCTATACGTCGGGCGTGGTGCCGGCTGTGTCGGCGGTTATCAAGGCGCTCACGCTGCCCGGCGACCAGGTGATAGTGCAGGGACCGGTGTACAACTGCTTCTTCTCCTCAATACGCAACAACGGATGCGAGATGGTATCCAACTCGCTTATATATAATAAGGAGGAACTGCGCTACGAAATCGACTTCGACGACCTCGAACGCAAGCTCAAGCACGAACGCGCACGACTGATGCTGCTCTGCAACCCGCACAATCCGGGCGGACGCGTGTGGACGCGCGACGAACTGACCCGCGTGGCGGAGCTTTGCCGCAAGTATGGCGTGCGCGTGGTGTCGGACGAGATTCACTGCGAACTGACGCTCTACGACAACGAGTACGTGCCGTTCGGTTCGCTGCCCGACGAACTGAGCCGCGATTCGATAACCTGCTGCTCGCCGTCGAAGGCGTTCAACACCGCCGGACTGCAGATTGCGAACATCGTTTGCCGCGACGCTGAGGTGCGCAACCGCATCGACCGCGCCATAAACATCAACGAGGTGTGCGACGTGAACCCGTTCGGCGTGATTGCTCTGCAGGCTGCTTACAGCGACGAGGGCTACGAATGGCTCAAGCAACTACGCAAATACATCTCAGCCAACTACGACTTGCTGCTGGAACGCTTCGCTCGCGAACTGCCCAAGTGCAAGGTGATGCGCATGGAGGGCACGTATCTGGCGTGGATTGACTGCTCGGAACTGCATATCTCGTCGGACGAAATAGAGGAGATGCTCATGCACGAGAACAAAGTATGGGTGAATGCGGGCAGCATGTACGGCGCTGAAGGCGCGGCGTTCATACGCATCAACATGGCTTGCACCAGCGAAGTGCTCAACGAAGGCATAACACGAATAGTGAACGGACTCGGAGCTTACTGATTTCTACCAACTAAATAATAAAGAAAAACATACTCTATTATAAACAAAACATAATAGGGTATACAACAAAACCGTAGCGGAGGTCTCCGGCCTCCGCAGCAGTTGAAGAGAACACTTCTTTTCAGTTTGTGTCGTTGACTGCTGCGGAGGCCAGAGACCTCCGCTACGATTATATAAGAAATAATTATCCTACCTGCGAACCCGGCTTAACGTTGCCAGCCACGGTGGTTACGTTGAGCGTTCCGTCGAAGTTGACAGCAGAGAGAATCATACCCTGGCTCTCGATGCCCATCATCTTGCGCGGAGCGAAGTTGGCTACGAAGAGCACATCCTTGCCGATGAGCTGCTCAGGCTCGTAATAAGCTGCGATGCCCGAAAGGATGGTGCGGTCTACGCCAGAGCCGTCGTCGATAGTGAACTGCAGGAGCTTCTTCGACTTCTTCACCTTCTGGCAGTCCTTGATATGACCAACACGGATGTCGAGCTTCTCGAATGTGTCGAAGTCTACGTTCTCCTTGACAGGTGCAGCAACGTAGTTGGCAGCCTCGTTAGCCTTCTTTGTGTCCTCCAGCTTCTTGAGCTGAGCCTCGATAGCCTCGTCCTCAATCTTCTCGAAGAGCAGCGCCGGTGTGCCGAGCTGATGACCCGGCTTGAGCAGCTCTGTAGAGCCGAGCTGAGCCCAGTCGGTGTCGGTAATGTTGAGCATCTCGCGCAGACGTGCCGAGCTGAACGGCAGGAACGGCTCGAAAGCAATCTCGAGGTTAGCCACGAGCTGCAGAGAGAGGTAAAGTATGGTCTTTACGCGCTCCATATCGGTCTTTGCCACGTGCCACGGCTCGCAGTCGGTGATATACTTGTTGCCGATGCGTGCGAGGTTCATAGCCTCCTTCTGTGCGTCGCGGAACTTGAATGTGTCGAGCAATGCCTCCACCTTCTGCTTCACGTCCTTGAACTCCTCGATAGCCTTGCGGTCTACCTCCTGAAGCTCGCCGCACTCGGGCACTACGCCGTTGAAATACTTCTTTGTGAGCTGCAGGGCGCGGTTGACGAAGTTGCCGTAAACAGCCACCAGCTCGTTGTTGTTGCGGTCCTGGAAGTCCTTCCATGTGAAGTTGTTGTCCTTTGTCTCAGGCGCATTTGCCGTGAGCACATAGCGCAGCACGTCCTGCTTGCCGGGGAAGTCGACGAGATACTCGTGAAGCCATACAGCCCAGTTGCGCGATGTAGAAATCTTGTCGTTCTCGAGGTTGAGGAACTCGTTAGAGGGTACGTTGTCGGGCAGGATATAGTCGCCGTGAGCCTTCAGCATGGTCGGGAAGACGATGCAGTGGAAGACGATGTTGTCCTTGCCGATGAAGTGGATGAGGCGCGATGTGGGGTCCTGCCACCACTTCTGCCACGGTCCCCACTTCTCGGGCTGTGCGTCGCAAAGCTCCTTGGTGTTGGAGATGTAGCCGATTGGCGCGTCGAACCATACGTAGAGCACCTTGCCTTCTGCACCCTCTACCGGTACGGGGATACCCCAGTCGAGGTCGCGTGTCATAGCGCGCGGCTGCAGATCCATGTCGAGCCACGACTTGCACTGTCCGTATACGTTCGGACGCCACTCCTTGTGGTCTTCCAGAATCCACTGCTTCAGCCAATCCTGCCACTTGTTGAGCGGCAAGTACCAGTTCTTAGTGGCTTTCTTCACGAGTCCGTGACCCGGGTTGTTCCTGTTTGTAGGGTTGATAAGCTCATCGGGTGAGAGTGTGGCGCCACACTTCTCGCACTGGTCGCCGTAAGCGCCTTCAGCGCCGCAGCGCGGACATGTGCCGACGATGTTACGGTCGGTGAGGAACTCGCCAGTCACCTCGTCGCAGAACTGCTCTTCTGTCTTCTCTACGAGCTCGTGCTTGTCGTAGAGCGTGCGGAAGAAGTCGCTTGCGAACTTATGGTGAATATTAGATGTAGTACGGCTGTAGATGTCGAACGAAATGCCGAAGTCTTCGAACGACTTCTTGATAAGGTTGTGATAGCGGTCTACCACCTCCTGAACCGTGATGCCTTCCTTGCGTGCGCGGATTGTTACGGGCACGCCGTGCTCGTCGCTACCGCCGATGAACATCACTTCCTGCTTCTTCAGGCGCAGATAGCGCACGTAGATGTCTGCAGGCACATACACGCCAGCCAAGTGGCCGATGTGTACTCCACCGTTGGCGTAGGGCAAAGCCGCTGTCACGGTGGTGCGTTTGAACTTGTTCTCTTCCATTATATTATGTTTTTATATTTCGGATGCAAAGTTAGTGCAAATCGAAGACAATACAAAACAAGCTTGCTTGTTTTTATTGTTGAGATGCAGCCTAACTTATTCAAAGTTAGTGAAAATCGTAGAGAAATACAAAAAAGCGCAGCTCCTTTATGGAGTTGCGCTTTTATTATAATTATGTAGGCGATGTCTGTTACTTCACTTCAACAGCCTCTGCCATTGCTGCCTCCTCGTGCTTGATCTTGCGACCGAGTGTGAGGTAAGCCACCGGAGCAGCCATGAAGATAGAAGAGAGTGTACCGAAGATTACACCGAGCAACATTGCGAACGAGAAGCTGCGAGTGCTCTCACCGCCGAAGCAGAAGATACAGAGCAGCACGATGAGTGTTGAGAACGATGTATTGATAGTACGTGCGAGGGTCTCGTTCAGCGACTTGTTGAAGAGCTCCTGCAGATCCATCTTCTTGTGGAGTGTGAGGTTCTCGCGGATACGGTCGAACACAACCACCTTATCGTTGATAGAGTAACCGATAACGGTGAGGATAGCACCGATGAAGGTCTGGTCGATCTCGAGTGAGAACGGCACTACATCCCAGAGGAGTGAGAAGAAGCCGATAACGATTGTTGCGTCAACTGCGAGGGCTACTGTAGAGCCTACTGAGAACGCTACGTTGCGGAAACGTACGAGGATGTAGAGGAAGATGGCTGCGAGGGCGAAGAGCACGCTGATGATAGCGCCGTGTGTGATGTCCTTAGCCACTGCCGGTCCTACCTTTGTAGACGATACGATAGAGCCGCCTGCGCGTACGTCAGGGTTCTTGAATGCCTCAACGCTGCCCTGAGTTACGAGACCAGCGCCGTGGAGACCCTTGTAGAGGATGTTCTCTACCTCGTTGTCGATGGCGGGGTTGTTCGACTCGATCTTGTAGTTGGTAGAGATACGGATTGTCTTGCCGTCTGTACCGAGTGCGAGAGCGTTTACTGTTGCGCCCTTGAAGAGCGGTGTGAGGGCTGCCTTCACCTGCTCAGGCTCTGTCTGCTTCTCGAGCACTACTACGTAGTTGCGACCACCGGTGAAGTCGATACCCTTGCTCAAACCGCGTACGAAGAAGCTGCCGAGCATGATGAGGATTACGATGCCGAACACTGTGAACGATGTCTTGTATGACGACATGAACGCGAAGTTCTTGTTTGCCATAAAGTTGCGTGACACGCGTGTAGAGAAGTTCTGCTTTGTCCACTTGTCGTGCTTCAGACGGTTCTCGTAAACGAGGCGTGTGAGGAACACTGCTGTGAAGAACGAGCAGCAGATACCGATGATAAGTGTGGTAGCGAAGCCGCGGATTGGGCCTGTACCGAACACGTAGAGGATGATACCGGTGATGATTGACGTAAAGTTAGAGTCGAAGATGGCTGAGAAGGCGTTGCTGTAGCCGAGCGAGAGTGCCTGCTTTGTGCCGAGACCCTTATTGAGTTCCTCCTTGGTGCGCTCGTAGATAAGCACGTTGGCGTCTACAGCCATACCGAGGGCGAGCACGATACCGGCGATACCTGGCATTGTGAGTGCTGCCTGGAACGATGCCATGATGCCCATGGTGAAGAAGAGGTTGAGGAGGAGGGCGCCGTTAGCTACCATACCCGGGATAAAGTCGTACATCACTACCATGTAGATCATCAGGATGATGAAGGCGAAGATGAACGAGATGAAGCCCTGCTGGATTGACTGTGCACCGAGTGTCGGACCTACTACTTCCTCCTGAACGATGTGTGCCGGAGCCGGCATACGACCAGACTTAAGAGTGTTAGCCAAGTCCTTTGTATCTTCGATTGTGAAGTTGCCAGAGATTGACGACTGACCGCCAGAGATCTCGCCGGTTAGGCGCGGAGCAGAGTATACTGTGCCGTCGAGCACGATGGCGATTGCCTTGCCTACGTTAGCCTTTGTGAGGGCTGCCCAGCGGCGTGCGCCGTCAGAGTTCATTGTCATTGATACCTCAGGCGAGCCTGTGAGGTTGTTGAACTGGTCCTTAGCGTCTGTCACTACGTCGCCCTCGATAGGAGCGCGTCCGTTGGTGGTTGTCACCTTAATGGCGTGGAGCTCGTAGATGTTCTTAGCCTGAATACCGTCAGCCGGCTTAGCGCTCCAGAGGAGACGGCAGTCGGCGGGGAGAATCTGCTTGGCGAGAGCCGAGTAGATAATCTTGTTTACCTCTGCTGTGTCGCGTGCCGAAGCGTAGCCTACGAGGCTGAGCGCGCCGTTGCCCGAGGGCTGGAAGATAGAGAAGAGCGGGTTCTGCTTCTTAGACTCAGCCATAGATGCTGCATCGTCTGCCTTAGCGTTCTTCTTTGTCTTGAAAGCTGCCTTTGCCTGAGCCTTAGCTTCTGCCTTCTCGGCTGCTGCTACGGTTGCTGTGTCGTTAGCTGCCGAATCGGCTACTTCCTCCTTGGCGCCAGAGCGGTGGTTAGCCTCGCGCTGGTTGAGCTGTGAGAGGTAAGGGATGATTTCGTCTGAGTTGTATGTCTCCCAGAACTCAAGGTTTGCACTACCCTGGAGCAACTTACGCACGCGCTCCGGCTCGTTGATACCCGGCATTTCTACCATGATGCGGCCCTGCTGACCCTCGAGCTTCTGAATGTTAGGCTGTACGACGCCGAACTTATCGATACGTGTACGCACTACGAGGAACGAGTTGTCGATGGCTGCCTGCACTTCTGTGCGGAGCACCTTCTCTACGTCCTTGTCAGAAGAGTTGGGCGAAACCTTGCCCTGGAGCTGCTGTGTAGCGAAGATCTCTGAGAGATGGCGTCCCGGAGCGTTCTTCTTGAAAGCGTTGATGAAGAGTGTGATGAAGTCGCTCTGCGACACCTCGTGCTCTGCGCGAGCCTCTTTCATCGACTTTACGAAAGCTGCGTCTACCTTGTGGTCGGCGAGGTTCTCGAGTACGTCGGGAACGCTCACTTCGAGGATGACGTTCATACCGCCTTTGAGGTCAAGACCGAGACCGATCTGTGTTTCGAGACACTTCTGATAAGAGTAGATGCCAAGATACTTCACGGAGTCCTTGTAGTCCTGCTGTGCGATAGGATCCTTTATCTTCGCAGCCTGGCTGTCATAGTATTTTGTGGCAGCCGAGAACGAGAGATAGAAGATACTTGCAAGCGTCAAAAGGACGGCTGTTACAATTACAATACCTTTGTTCTGCATTTTTTTGATTTATTTTTTTGTTATTATTATTTTTTCGCTGTGTATGTGTACAGATAGCGTGCAAAGTTACAGATTTTTTCAGTTAAACCGAAATTTATAGCTTTATTTCTTTGTTTTGCAGAGGTTTAAGGGTTTAATTAGGGGAAAATCGGGCGGTTTTTTAAAGATTTTTATAATATATAAGGTGAAAACGGGCACTAAAACGCCGCACAAATATAAGACAAGAGGCTTCGACCAAAACTCTCAATTCTCAACTGAACAAACTCTCAACTTTCAATTCTCAACACGACTGAGTTTGCAGACAATCGGATAATGATCCGACGCCTTAATCGTGTTGTCCACACGACACTCGTAGGGCGTCCAGTGCTCAGAGCACATGATGTTGTCGATGCGCACGTAAAAGCAGTTGTAATGATAGGAGATGCCCGGACCGTTAGCCGACGCTATGTAGCAGTCGGTGAGCTCGGAAGCCAGTCGGCGGTGAGCATAAGATATCGGCGAGTCGTTGAAGTCGCCGGTAAGTATTATGCTCTGTCCCTTATGCTTCGCCACGTAGTCAGCCACAGCGTCGACCTGTGGCGCACGCTTCGCCGACGCCTCGCCCAGGATGCTCCACAGGCGGCGCGTTTCCTGTTTGCGTTCTTCGCCCTCCATGTCGCCCTTCAGCATCGACTTGAAGCGCGTGCGGTCTTCCGGCGAGAGGCCCGTGGTCTGCAGATGCGCCACGACGACAAGCGTAGTGTCGCGCTCGCCCGTCTTCACCTTGTAAGCCATAGCGTTGTACGTCTCCTTGCCCGATATGCGCTCGTGCCCCACAATGGGCAGTTTGCTGTAGATGCGAATCAAGTCGCCGCCCTCCGGACCGTCCGATGCGTGCTGCTCGCTGTACTCGTAGTGAGCGTTCATAACAGAGTCTACCAGTTCGCGCACCCGACCGTAACAGTCGCCCTCCTGCATGCAGACGATGTCGGCGTCCTCGCGCACGAGATAGTCGAGAATCTCAGACGACTGAGTGAAGTCGGTCCATGTCTTGAAGCAATAGACGTTGTACGATATCACCTTCAGTGCCCCCTCCGGCGCCGACGACGGCACGTTAAGCGGCGTATACGTGCGCACCGGACCGAAACATACCACCAGTCCGCCCAGCGCTATCAGCGCCCCACGCTTGCAGAACACCAGCCAGAACACGAGGAACGCCACATTGAGCACGAGAAACACGGGGAAAAGCAGTCCGACGTTAGCCACGAGCGGATGAGCCACAGGGTCTACCCTATCGCTATAGCCTACAGCCAACATAAAAAGCACCGTGACTACGTTGAACGCTGCCACGATGCGAAGTATTACAGATTTTATATTTTTCAATTTCAGTTCAGAAGTAATGTGTTGTTTACTTTCGGTTGCTTGCGTCGAAGAGCTGCTGCTTCTCCTCACGCGTGAGCGATTCGTATCCGTTGCGGCGTATCTTGTCGAGAATCTCGTCAACGCGCTCCTGCTCAGCCTTGCGGCGAGCGTTGTAGTCCCAGTCGCTCTCGGGTCTGCCGGCATTGCCTCCGCCGCGCACGGGTCCGTTGTCCTTGCGTCCGGTGCGGCGCTCCCACGAGGCACGCATCGAGTCGAAGAACTGCTGTCCGCTGTGACGGCTGTAGCGAATGTCGGGATGGCGTCGCCAGTAGCGTATGAGGAAGAAGCCGAACACCATGCCGCCCAAGTGAGCCAGATGAGCCACTCCGTCGCCCGTCGTAGAGAAAGCCATGAACAGCTCTATCGCAGCATAGCCCACAACGAACCACTTTGCCTTGATAGGCACAGGCAGCGGGAAGATGAAGATGCGCTCCTCGGGATAGAGCATGCCGAAGGCAAGCAGTATGCCGTAGACGGCGCCCGAAGCGCCAACCGTTGTCCACATGTTGAGGAACGAGGCGTTAGCGTTAGCCACGAGCATCGTCTTGCCTATCGAGAAGTTGTTAAGCTGCTCGCTCGCCAGCAGATAGAACTGCGCGTACTGTGCCAACTCCTGGAACAAACCCGCACCCACACCGCACACGATATAGTAGAAAAGAAACTTCTTCGGTCCCCATGTGCGCTCAACGATACAGCCGAACATCCACAGCGCAAACATGTTGAAGAAGATATGGCTGAAGCCTCCGTGCGCAAACATGTACGTGAAAAGCTGGTAGATGTGGAAGTCGGGTGCGAGGAAGAAGTGCAGACCCAGAATATTGTTCAGGTCTACGCCAAAACTTCTGAACAAATACGTGGCGACAAACACCGCAACGTTTATGATCAGAAGGTTTTTCGTTATAGTCGGAATATTATTCATATCACATTAATATATTTGTAAAACACAGAAATTACGGCGGCAAAATTACGAAAAATCCACGTAAATAGGCATAAAACAGGCTCTCGGCGCCTTTTTTTTCAATTAATTATGCACTTTTTTCTGTTTTTTGTTTGATTTATGAAATGAATAACCTAAATTTGTCATTGGAATTGTGTGAGTTACGCAATTTTTATTGGTTAACAACAAAAGAAACTAACATTTATAAACAAATAAAATATAGAAAATTATGAACAAGACAGAATTGGTAGAGAAGATAGCAGTAGGTGCTGAGCTCAGCAAGGCAGACGCAAAGAAGGCTCTCGAGGCTGCAGTAGAGGCTATCAAGACAGCTCTCGTAGAGGGCGATAAGGTACAGCTCATCGGCTTCGGCACATTCAGCGTTAACGAGCGTCCGGCACGCGAGGGCATGAACCTCCGCACAGGCGAGAAGATTCAGATCGCAGCTAAGAAGGTGGCTAAGTTCAAGGCAGGCGCAGAGCTCACAGCAGCTCTCAACTAAGCCGAGACAAAACTATCAGCAACAATACACAAAGACAACAGACACTACATCTGTTGTCTGTTTTTGTTTGCGGATTGTTGGTTTTGCCCCAAATATTGTTATTATCTGTAAGATTAACACATGTATGGTTAATTAAACATAATAATAACCCCTCGTCTTTTGCGACTCTGATTTTAGTGATTAACTTTGTAATGCTTATTTAATATAAGTACACGCATTGAGCGTGTATGTATGAACACTAATAGAATAAAACAATTAATATTTTTTCATAAAGTTATGCAGAAAAAGAATCTTCTTTTGTTATCAGCAGCTTCAGTGCTGTTCATGACATCTTGTTCGAAGCTTGGACCGCTCTCAGCGGACAACTTCACAGTAATCCCTAACCCACTCGAGACAACAGCAGGCGAAGTGCCGGCTACTGTTAATGGTACTTTCCCAGAGAAGTACATGAAGAAGAAGGCTGTCGTTACTGTTACTCCGGAGCTCCACTACGGCAATGGTCAGGTAGCTAAGGGCCAGAGCGCTACATTCCAGGGCGAGAAGGTGATGGGCAACGACCAGACTATCTCTTACAAGGTAGGCGGACGCTACACAATGAAGACCAACTTCAAGTACGTTCCTGAGATGCAGAAGAGCGAGATGTACCTCGCATTCGACGCACGCATCGGCAAGAAGCAGTTCAACGTACCTTCAGTGAAGGTGGCTGACGGCGTTATCGCTACATCTGAACTCTACAAGAATACCGTTTCATCTGAGACCGGATGCATCGCTCCCGACGCTTTCCAGCGCGTAAACGCCAAGAAGCAGGAGGCTAACATCAAGTTCCTCATCAACCAGGCTAACATCCGCAAGAGCGAGCTCAAGAACAACTCTGTTAAGGAGTTCGTAGAGATGCTCAAGAAGATCAACACCGACAAGGAAGGCTACAACGTAGAGAACGTCGAGATTCAGGCTTACGCTTCTCCTGACGGCGGCGTTAAGTTCAACGACAAGCTCGCAGGCAACCGCCAGAACCAGTCGGAGAAGTACGTTAAGAACACATTGAAGCGTACAAAGGTGAACGCTAACATCGACGCTCACTATACAGCTCAGGACTGGGACGGCTTCCAGAAGCTCGTTGCAGCTTCTAACCTGCAGGACAAGGAGGTTATCCTCCGCGTACTCTCTATGTACACCGACCCACAGGAGCGCGAACAGCAGATCCGCAACATGTCGGCTGGCTTCCAGGAACTCGCTAACGGCATCCTCCCTGAGCTCCGCCGCTCACGCCTCATCATCAACTATGAGACAATCGGACGCAGCGACGACCAGATCAAGGAGCAGTACAGCGCAGACGCTACAAAGCTGAGCGTTGACGAACTTCTCTACTCTGCTACTCTCGAGGATTCGCAGGCTAAGCAGGAGGCCATCTACAAGAAGACTACTGAGGTTTACCCGAACGACTACCGCGCTTACAACAACCTCGCTGCACTCGCTCTCGCTAAGGGCGACAAGGAGGCTGCTAAGCAGTACGCTCTCAAGGCTACATCACTCGGCGCTGCCGCTCCTGAGGCTCAGGCTAACCTCGGTATGCTCGCACTCGCAGAGGGCGACGTTCAGGGCGCAGAGCGTCTCATCGCTAAGGCTTCTGGCTCAGAGAACGTACAGTCGGCTCTCGGCGCACTCAACATCGCTAAGGGCAACTACGCTCAGGCTGAGAAGGACTTCGGCAAGCAGAACACCAACACTGCTGCTCTTGCTCAGATCTTGAACAAGAACTACGACGCTGCTTCGAAGACTCTCGACAAGGTGGAGAACCCGAACGCTATGACCGACTACCTCCACGCTATCGTGGCTGCTCGTCGTGGCAACAAGTTCGCTGCTAACTCTTACCTCAAGGAGGCTCTCCAGAAGGATCCGTCTCTGAAGCAGTACGCTGAGCAGGACTTGGAGCTCTCGCTTCTCAAGTAAGACTTAACATGCCCCGACAAAGGGTGTTGACAGATATTTGATAGAGGGTGTGGCTTTTGAGCACACCCTCTATTAAAAAACTCTTTTTTCTAAAATGAGAAAAACTATTATAGCTACATTACTCGCCCTGATTATGGTGTCATGTGGAACCGACAAACGTCACTTCAAGATAGACGGAAGGCTCCTGAACCTTAATCAGGGCGAGTTTTATGTATACAGCCCGGACGGAAGTCTCGGCGGAGTGGACACCATTAAGGTGCAGGCAGGACGCTTTACGTATAAGGTAGAGTGTCAGAAGGAGATGACGCTCATGATTGTGTTCCCAAACTTCACGGAGCAACCCGTCTTCGCTGAGCCAGGAAAAAGCGTAGACATAAAGGGCGACGCCTCGCATCTGAAGGAGATGACCGTAAAGGGAACAAAGGCCAACGAACTGATGAACCAGCTGCGCGAACAGATTGCAAACGCTTCGCCGGCAGAGATACAGAAATACGCGAAGCAGTTCGTGGAAGACCATCCCGAATCGATAGTAAGCATGTACGTAGTGCGCAACTTCTTCCTGCAGAAAGACAACCCCGACTTCGCTACAGCGCGACTCCTTATCGACAAGATGATAGAGAGTCAGCCCAAGAACAACGCGCTGAAGACGCTGCAGCAGACCGTGCGCAACCACACGCCCATAGCCCACAACAGCAGCGTGCCGAAGTTCGCGGCTTACGACATCAACGGCAAGCAAGTGAACAACACCATGCTCGCAAAGGCAGACACGGCGGTCGTCATAGCGTGGGCAACGTGGAACTACAACAGCGTGTCGATGCTGCAAACCGTAGCGCAGATTCAGAAGGAGAAGGGCAGCAAAATGAAGGTGCTCGGCGTTTGTCTCGACTACTCGCGCTCCTTATGCCGCACAGCGCTGCGACAGAGAGATATGGACGACATACCTACCGTGTGCGACGGCAAGGCTGTGGACGGAGATGTATACAACCGACTCGGTATGTCTAACCTCCCCGACAACATCGTTATAGAGAAAGGAAAGGTTACGGCTACCGGACTCACGCTCGAACAGCTTAGAAAGAAACTCGGAAAGGAGTAAATGGGAGGAGGGTGTGTCAAAACTCAATTAATGCGGGCTGAAAGCCCAATAATCACATAGCCCAGGGCATCGCCCTGGGTATTGAGTGTATATATTGAGTAGTGCGCCCTGTAAGGGCAACACCTTAATAATTAGGCTTTTGCCCTTACAGGGCGTAGGTGGCGTGTGGGTTCCTTTTACCCAGGGCGCTGCCCTGGGCTATGTGCTTCTGCCCCTTCGGGGCGTGCTATTTATGAGTTTTGACACACCCTCCATTGTTATAAATAAATGTAGACAGAACAAATAAAAACCGAAACAAGAACTGATGAAACGTTTATCAAGACTCGTAGCCGTGGCTCTCGCATTGCTGGCTTATACAAACGCCGGAGCGCAGACCGGCGCACGTATCGACTCGCTGCTGTTCGAGACAGACCACCGCATCGACACGGCTGCCTGCGGCGAACTGCGTCTCAACTTCGACGCGCTCTGCTTCTTCCGCGACAACGAGTACAAGGGCTACCTCACAAAGGGATACACGCTGCCGGGCTACCGACTGCAGCCTACGGTGAGCTATCAGCCGCTGAAGAACTTGCGCGTGGAGGTGGGCGTAAGCATGCTCCACTATTGGGGAGCCAACAAGTATCCGAACCTCAACTACAGCGACATCGCTACATGGAAGGGCGACCAGACGCAGACCGGATTCCACATGCTGCCGTTCTTCAACGTGCAGCTGGCGGTCAACTCAAGGTTCAACCTCATCCTCGGCAACATATACGGCGGATCTAACCACCGGCTTATCGAACCGCTCTACAATCAGGAGAACGCCCTGTCTGCCGACCCCGAGATGGGCGTGCAGATGCTTTGGCGCGGAAAACCGCTCGACTTCGACATGTGGGTGAACTGGGAGAGCTTCATCTTCGACAAGGACACGCATCAGGAGGCGTTCACCTTCGGTCTGTCCACACGCTTCAAGGCGAACCGACCGGAGCGACGCACGCATGTCTACTTCCCGCTGCAGGTCGTTATGCAGCATCGCGGCGGAGAGATAAACCCCGACGCCGAACAGCGCCAGGTGAAGACCTGGATGAACGCGGCGGCTGGCATCGGAGCTACCGTGCACACCGACAACAAAATTTTTACGCGTCTGAACGCCGAAGCCGACGTGGCTTACTACCGCCAGGTGACGGGCAATCTGCTGCCCTACGACCAGGGAAACGGCTTCTACGTGAAGGCTGAGGCTGACATCTGGCGCTTCTGTCTGCGCGGAGCTTATTGGCACAGCTCTAAGTTCATCAGCATCTTCGGCAATCCGCTCTACGGATCGGTGGGCGTTCACGAACGCGACTTCCAGATGAAGCGCAACCGCACCGTTTGTGCGCAGCTGAGCTACGCGCAAGAACTGGGCAAGGGATTCTCGTGGGGCGTGCAGGCTGACATTTTCAACACGCTGCCCACGGACGACTTCACCGTAGGCGACAAGGTGTACCGCAACAACAACCAATTGAGTCTCGCTGCCGGCATCTATCTGCGCGTAAAGCCGTCGTTCCTGCTGAAGAAGTTTTAATGGGGGTGCACTTGTCTCCGCTCGGCTTTGCCGCTTGCCAGAGCAAGAAGTGCACCAACATATCACTCAGTGCACCAATATTAAATCCTCCCACAGAATTCACGGAATTCACAGAACAGACTGGCAAAGAATATTCTCCCACAGATTTCACAGATTTACACAGATATTTACTCCCACAGAATTCACGGAACACACAGAACATTTTGCTTACATCTGTGTAAATCCGTGAAATCTGTGGGAGTTTCTTCTCAGCAATAAACTTCTGTGAAATCTGTGTATTCTGTGGGAGTTTCTTCTCAACAATAAACTTCTGTGTATTCTGTGGGAGTCTCTTCTCAACAATAAACTTCTGTGAATTCTGTGAATTCTGTGGGAGTCTCTTCTCAGCAATAAACTTCTGTGTATTCCGTGTATTCTGTGGGAGTCTCTTCTCAGCAATAAACTTCTGTGTATTCCGTGAAATCTGTGGGAGTTTCTTCTCAACAATAAACTTCTGTGAATTCTGTGAATTCTGTGGGAGTTTCTTCTCAGCAATAAACTTCTGTGAAATCTGTGTATTCTGTGGGAGTCTCTTCTCAGCAATAAACTTCTGTGTAAATCTGTGAAATCTGTGGGAGGATTTAATATTGGTGCACTTCTTGCTCTGGCAAGCGGCAAAGCCGAGCGGAGACAAGTGCACCCCCTGGGAGTAAACCTTAGGAAAGCTCCAGCATGCGCTCTATTGGCTTAACGGCATCCTTGGCGATAGATTCGTCTACCGTCACCTCCGGAAGCTCGTAGCGCAGCGTATTGTATATCTTCAGCAGCGTATTCTTCTTCATGTACTCGCACTCGTTGCAAGAGCAGCCTACCCCACCCTCAGACACTTCCGGCGGAACCGGATAGAACTTCACATCGGGACAGTTGCGCTGCAGCTCGTGCAGTATGCCAGCCTCGGTAGCGATGATATACTCCTTCGTCTCCTTGTGCTCCTTGGCGTAGTTGAGCATCGTAGCCGTAGAGCCCTTCACGTCTGCCACGGCGAGCACCGGCGCCTTGCACTCCAGATGAGCCATCACTACAGCCTCCGGATGCTCCTGCTTCAGCTTCACGATTGCCTCTACCGAGAACTTCTCGTGCACATGGCAGCCGCCGTTCCAGAGCAGCATGTCGCGACCCGTCACGCTGTTGATATAGTTGCCCAGATTGTAGTCGGGACCGAAGATGAGCTTCTCGTCCTTCGGCAGACTGTCCACCACCTTCTTCGCGTTGCCCGAAGTGACCACCACGTCTGTAAGCGCCTTCACAGCAGCCGTAGTGTTCACGTAGCTCACCACCTTGTAGCCAGGGTGCTGCGCCTTGAACTCCTTCAGGTCCTCAGCCTTGCACGAGTCGGCAAGCGAGCAGCCGGCTGTGAGGTCGGGGCAGAGCACCTTCTTCTCCGGCGAGAGCAGCTTGCATGTCTCAGCCATGAAGTGCACGCCGCACATCACGATTATCTTAGCGTCGGTCTTTGCTGCCTTGCGCGCCAATGCCAGCGAGTCGCCGATGAAGTCGGCCACCTCCTGCACTTCGCCCACCGTATAATAGTGAGCCAGCACAACAGCGTCCTTCTCCTCACACAAGCGACGTATCTCCTTCTTCAAGTCAACGGATCCATCAACCGGCTCGTCGATGTAACCCTTCTCTTTCCAATCGTTGTTCATATATCTTTGTTTAATATTGTTTCTATTTATATTGCGGGGCGTTCAGACTGTCTTGCTTTAAGGCGCCTTCTGCCTGCACCCTACTCTATCCGTACTGCCACACCTTCGCCGCCTGTCCCTGTTCTGTACACGTTTGAAAAGACCAACAGGCGCCGCTTTCAAATCTCACCATAACACCACCTCATCACCTCACCATCTCACTCACTTCTCAACACCTATCTATATATTTATTTCTTTTTATTTTTAAAGAAAAGAAAAAGAATATGAGTATGATATACTGTTAGTACGTTGAAAACTTTCCGCCTGTTTCTTTGGTTATTTCGTTATTAACCTGTGGTACAGGCCTCTCAACAGGTCGTGTTGATATCTTCTCTTTGAAAATGAACGATATACATGAGTTATTCACAAAAGTGCCGTTACACCTGCAAAGTTAATAAGTTTATATCTTTTTCTTTAAAAAACCTGTGGAAAACTTTAGAATATTAATTTGATAACGCACACAGTTATCCACATCTGCCCCACTCCGCCTGTTTACCTGTTGATAATCTCCGAGTTGTTAACATAGTTGTTAGTAGGTTATTCACAGGTTATCAACAGGTTTGAGAATAACTACTGGCGGTTGTAGGATATTAGCAACCAGGTTAAGATTAATCTATAAAATAGTGATGAAATACTAACCGTAGGAGGCTACGATTGAATTGTTTTGCTATTCAATCCATTATCCTAACATAGTTATCAACACATCTGTTGATAACTTCCTGTTGTTTATCAGTGTTTTACAGCAATTATCAACAATATCAACAGGTTTTGTTGATTTTTCGTGTATTTCTTCGCTATAGTCCTTGTCGTGCTATTGAATTACCGCGTAGCAAGAACATCATTACCGCAGTTCGGTAACTTTATTACCGCGCAACGGTAACAGCGTTACCAGTTCACGGTAATAAGATGGTTTGTGGATTGCAGTCTTGTTTAATGCTGCCTAAACTTGGTTTTTATATGATATCAAGCTCGTTCTATGTGATATCAATCTCGTTCAATGTTGATATCAGTCCTGTTTTATGTTGATTTTAATCTTGTTTCGTCTGAATACTAACAGCATAACCAACAGGATATGTTGATAACTTCTTATTGTAAATCAGTCTTTTACCTGTGTTATCAACATTATCAACAATAATACAGGCGTTTTTTAATATTGCCCTGTCTTGGGAGTTGTTGATAACATGTGCAGCGGTTGTTCGTGCGATGTCGGCTGTTGTTAGTAAGATTATGATAGATTGTTAGGATGTATGGGTTGATTAGTAGGCTTGTAGAGACTCAAACCAACAGGTTTATCAACATGTTTGTTAATACTAATATGCTAAGAATTAGTGTGTTATGGAGTTATCAACAGGTTGTTGAAAATTGTGGATAACTCGGTTGTTTGGTAGGAGGGTGTTGTCTGTCTATATTGTCAGTTTGGACAGGTTTATGCCTGTTGCTTCTCCGTATAGTGTGTGTCTAAACTATGAAATTGCCCATAAACCTAACAGTAAGAGACTACGGCATCATGATTCTGGGTTTTGCTACAGGCTGCCTGTTTAGTATAACCTGTGGATAAACCCTGTGGATAACTCTGTTAGAAGCCTGCCTGTGTGCAGTAAACTAACGTAGTTATACACATGTTTGTTGATAATTATTTATTGTGAGTCAGTTTATTACAGAGTTATCAACAGCTTTCTGTAAATTGTGGATAACCTGTATTATTTAAAACTGAATAGTAGCGGCGGTCTCTAGCCGCCGCAGCAAGCTGCAATGCTATTAGTAGAAACTATTTGGCTTGGTGCTGCGGAGGCTTTCACCTCCGCTACTGTTAGGGTAAAAAAAAGCAGAGGCCACAGTGATGTGACCTCTGCTTTGTTGATAGTTGATATTTTGAAAAATAGTTATTTCTGCATCTCGTGCAGCTTCTTGTAGTAGCCGCCGAGCGCTATAAGTTCTTCGTGCGTGCCACGCTCTACGATCTCGCCCTCGTGCATTACGCATATCTCGTCGGCGTTCTTGATGGTAGACAGGCGGTGGGCGATAGCCACCGTCGTGCGCGACTTCATAAGGCGCTCCAACGCGTCCTGCACGAGTCGTTCGCTCTCGGTGTCGAGCGCCGATGTAGCCTCGTCGAGGATAAGAATGGGCGGGTTCTTCAGTATGGCGCGCGCTATGCTCACGCGCTGTCGCTGTCCGCCAGAGAGACGTCCGCCGCGGTCGCCGATGTTGGTGTCGTAGCCGTGCTCGGTCTGCATGATGAACTCGTGAGCGTTGGCTATGCGCGCCGCCTGCTCAATCTGTTCCTGCGTGGCGCTCTCGACGCCGAACGTAATGTTGCCGCGGAACGAGTCGTTGAAGAGTATCGCCTCCTGGTTGACGTTGCCGATGAGCTGACGCAGGTCGTGTATGCCGAGATTCTTGACGTTGATGCCGTCGATGAGCACCTCGCCCTCCTGCACGTCGTAGTAGCGCGGAATGAGGTCGACGAGTGTCGACTTGCCCGAACCGCTCTGTCCGACGAGAGCCACGGTCTTGCCCTTCTCTATAGTGAGATTGATGTCGCGCAGCACCCACTGCTCGCCGTAGCGGAACGACACGTGGCGGAACTCTATCTGATGCTCGAACGAAGCGATGTGCTTCGGCTGCAGAGGCTCCTTAATGGTGTTCTCAGCCTTCAGAATCTTGTCTACGCGCTCCATTGAGGCGAGACCCTTCGGTATGTTGTAGCTCGCCTTTGAGAACTCCTTCAGAGGGTTGATGATAGAGTAGAGCATCACGAGATAGTAGATGAACGACGGACCGGATAGTATCTTGTTGTCGAGCACCAGTATGCCTCCCACCCAGAGCACGATGATGATGAGCACCGTGCCGAGGAACTCGCTCATAGGGTGAGCCATCTGCTGGCGAATGTTCACGCGCTGCACGGCGTCGCGATATTCGTTGTTGATGTTGGAGAAGCGTGTGTTCATCTTCTCCTCAGCGCAGAATGCCTTCACGATGCGCAGTCCGCCGAGCGTTTCCTCCACCTGCGACATAGTGTCGCTCCAGAGCGACTGCGCCTTGATAGACTTCTTCTTGAGCTTTCTGCCCACGAAGCCCATGAACCATCCGAAGATAGGCACGAAGACGATGGTGAAGAGCGTGAGCTGCCATGAGATGAAGATAAGCGCTCCGAAGTAGAACGTGATGAGAATCGGGTTCTTGAAGAGCATGTCGAGCGACGACATTATCGAGCTCTCTATCTCCTGCACGTCGCCCGTCATACGCGCTATGATGTCGCCCTTGCGTTCGTCTGAGAAGAAGCTCAGCGGCAGCGATGTTATCTTGCGGTAGAGCTGGTTGCGTATGTCGCGCACCACGCCCGTTCTTACCGGAATGATGGTGGCAGACGAGAGGAAGTAGGCACCCGTCTTGAGGAACGTGGTGAAGGCGAGGAACAGACCGATGACGAGTAGGGTAGTGGTCGGTCCGACGTTGGCTATGAGCTGCGTCACGTAGTAGTCGGCGTTGTTCGACAGTACCTCCTTTATGTTGTCGAAGCTCCAAGGCATGAGATGCGTAGCGCTGCCCGCGCCTTCTGTGCGGAAGAGAATCTGAAGTATAGGTATGAGTGCTGCGAAGGAGAAAATGTTGAGCACAGCCGACAGGATGTTGAACGTGGCTGTCAGCGCTATATACTTCTTGTAGGGCGGCACGAAGCGTCTCAGTACCTGTAGGAATTCTTTCATATCGTTATGCGGTTATGCGTTGTTTTGCGATATAGTTATGCGTTGTTCTGCGTGGGTATGTTATTCGGCTATAGTGCCCAGCAGCGTAGCCGATGTAGCGTCCGTAATCTTCACCATCACGCGGTCGCCGATGTGGTACGTGCCCTTGTCGAACACCACAGCCTTGTTCTGCTCGGTGCGTCCCATGAGCTGCTCGCGCGAACGCTTCGAGTAGCCCTCTACGAGCACCTCGAATGTCTTGCCGATGTCCTTGCGGTTCTGCTCAGCGCTCACCTCCGTCTGAAGGCTTATAAGCTCGTTGAGACGCTCTATCTTCACCTCCTCCGGCACGTTGTCGGGCAAGTGTTTTGCGGCGTATGTGCCCGGACGCTCCGAATACTTGAACATGAAAGCCGAGTCGAACTGGCACTCGCGCACCAGCGAGAGTGTCTCTGCGTGGTCCTCCGGCGTCTCGTCGTGATAGCCCACGAAGAGGTCGGTAGAGAGTCCGCAGCCGGGTATGATGCGGCGTATTGCTTCCACGCGCTCCAAGTACTGCTCGCGTGTGTACTTGCGGTTCATCAGCTTCAGTATCTTTGTCGAACCGCTCTGCGCCGGGAAGTGGATGTGCTTGCAGAGGTTAGGCTCTTCGGCGATGGCGTACAGAATGTCGTCGGTCATATCCTCAGGGTTGGATGTGGTGAAGCGCACGCGCATATCTGGCACGCTCTGCGCCACCTTGTGCAGCAGTTCGGCGAACGAGCATCCGCCCTCGATGCGCTTTCCGGCAGGCGTCAGACCGTAGCTGTTCACGTTCTGTCCGAGCAGCGTCACCTCCTTGAAGCCACGATCGTGCAGGTCGCGCACCTCGCGTAGGATGCTCTCCACGTCGCGTGAGCGTTCGCGTCCGCGAGTGTAGGGCACGATGCAGTAGTGGCAGAAGTTGTTGCAGCCTCGCATGATGCTCACGAAGCCGCTCACGCGGTTGCCACCGATGCGCTGCGGCACAATGTCGCGGTAGGTCTCGGTGGTGCTCAGTTCGATGTTCATGGCGTTCTGTCCGTTCTCGCACTGCGCAATCATGTCCGGCAGGTTGAGGTAGGAGTCGGGACCGCAAACGAGGTTGGCGAAGTGGTTCTGTATGAGGTCTTCGCGCACACGCTCAGCCATGCAGCCGAGCACGCCGAGTATGAGCTGGCGTCCCTTCTTCTGCTCTGCGTGCAGAGTCTCAAGTCGTCCGTATATCTTGTTCTCTGCGTTCTCGCGGATAGAGCAGGTGTTGAGGAAGATGGCATCAGCCTCTGCCTCGTTCTCGCACAGTTCGTAGCCTGCCATCTGCATAATGGAAGCCACTACTTCAGAGTCTGCCACGTTCATCTGGCAGCCGTATGTCTCGATAAAAAGTTTCTTCATTTATATAATTATGTATGTTTCAAGTGGATATAACGCTGCAAAGTTACGAAAAAAATAATAAATAGAGTTATAATTATTAGATAGTGAGATGCTTATAAATAATCTGTTGTGTTTTCTTATGAAATTATAAAAAATAAAAATACTGTTTGTGGTATTTGTTTTTAATTTGTACTTTTGGAAAAAACATGATTTTAGTGAATGTATTAATAAAAATAACTGAAAATGAAAAGACTACATGAATTATTTAGTTTCTCTTTTTATATAAGTGGATTAATAACGTATATAGGCAGAGTTAGTTGGATGATTTATATAACTTGGATATTTTTTTTCCTATATGTTTTCAGTACTATTTTTTTAATATATTCTCATAAGCAAGAGACAGGAAGTTATAAAAAAGCTTTTAAAAAATATTCAGGTGATTTATTTGTAATATTGACTCCATTTATACTTTGGATAATATTTACAATTATTGATGCATGTATATAGTTGCGTATATACAATAAAAACAATGCAAATTGTAAGAATAATTAGTATTTCTACAATTTGCATTGTTTTTTATTGTTGTTAGCAAAGAATATTTTTAAAAAGACAGACTTAAAGTTTAAGCCTTTCCAAGAACTGCTTTGCAACCTCCCAGATCACGATGCCTGCCGTCACGCTGACGTTCAGTGAGTGCTTTGTGCCGAACTGCGGTATCTCAAGACATCCGTCGGCAAGGTCTACCACCTCCTGATGCACGCCTTTCACCTCGTTGCCGAACACCACGGCGTAGCGGCGGTCGGTGTCCAGTTGCAGGTTCTGCAGCTTTGTGGAGCCTTCCACCTGCTCTATAGAATAGACGAAAACGCCCTCTTTCTGCAGTTCTGCCACCGCCTCGGTAGCCGTCTCGAAGTAGCGCCAAGCCACGGAGTCCTCGCCGCCGAGTGCCGTCTTGTGAATCTCGGGGTGGGGCGGGGTAGCGGTGATGCCGCAGAGGTAAACGGCTTCTACGCGGAAAGCGTCGGAGGAACGGAACACCGAACCTACGTTGTGGAGCGAGCGCACGTCGTCGAGCACCACGATGAGCGGCAACTTGTTCGCCTCGTGAAACTCGTCTACCGACAGACGCTGCATTTCTATTGTTCTGAGTTTGTGCATTATTCTTTGAGTTATTTGTTTTTTTAGTAGCGGAGGTCTCCGGCATCCGCAGCACCAAGTAGGGTAGCAACCGTAGACTCCTACGGCATTGTAGCTTACTGCGGAGGCCGGAGACCTCCGCTACTATCCGATATATCGTACAAAGGTACGAATAATTAGGCAAACTGCGGAAAACAGCGGTGCAAACTGCTTGTTATACACCAAAAATGCACGAATTTATAGGGTAGTAGTGTTATTTTTTTCGCTTTTTATTGTTTCATATTATTAAAAAGCGTACATTTGTGGCGCTTAAATATTTAATAGTATCAGCACGCGACGTAATGTTTCGTGTAGTAATAACTAAAAAATCAAACAATTATGAAAAAGATTATGATGACTTTGGCTACTCTCTTTGTAGCCGTATGTGCAAGCGCTCAGGTGTATATCGGTGGCGGTTTCAGCCTTGCTAACACCAGTGTTGACGACGATTCGTATTTCAGCTGGAAGATAGCTCCGGAGATTGGCTTCCAGTTTGACAAGAAGTGGGATGCAGGTGTTTCTTTAGGCTATACAGGCGTTGAGAACGGTCAGAAGGTTTTCGAGCTTGCTCCGTACGTACGCTATACCGTTTGTGGCTCTAAGGTTGTTGACTTCTTCATCGAGGGCACAGTAGGCTATGCTCACTACGACAACAAGAAGCCGTTGGATGACTACGACGCTTTCGAGATCGGTCTGAAGCCGGGTCTTAAGGTGAACCTTTCAAAACACGTAGCTTTCGTCACAAAGATCGGTTTCCTCGGCTATCAGCGTGTTGACGAGGCTAACACATGGGGCTTCGACGTAGACGGCAGAAACGTTTTGTTCGGAATCAACTACAAGTTCTAAGGATTCGAAAATATTAGATATAAAAAAAGAGGTGCTGCGGCACCTCTTTTTTTATGACCCACCAAGCATTTTTTGTAGTATATTGCTCGATGAATCTACAATATTGAAATCTACAGTTTGGTTTTCTACTGATTTTATGTCGTTTGACTTAAAACGGCATATGGCTTTCTGACGATCCAAAGTGTCTCTGATGACAGAAAGGGTTATAATTCGTCCTATGAATTTTCCATTTGTAGATTGTATGTATATCTTCTGTTCGTTTATATTTTTGGGGCGTTTGTTCTCGAATCGAAGCAGAATGATAGTATCTATGCTGTCTGTTTGTGTGTTACTTGTTTCGTACACTGTAGCCATGCCAGAGTAAATGTGTTTATACGGCAGGAAGTATACAACTACAAAAAGACATATCAATATTATGCCTATTATAGTAATGCCATAACGTACAAGTGATGATGGTATCTGTCCTACGATACTACGAACTTTTTCGCTACGTAGTTCAAATTCCTGCTCATGTTTTTTCGCTTCTTTCATATTAGTTTCCAAGTTCTAATTGATTTTTTACTAAGGCAAAGTATTTGCCACGTTTGGTAGTCAGTTGCTCGTGGGTACCCACTTCTGCGATCTTCCCATCATCTAAAACCACAATCTGGTCGGCATTGCTGACAGTGGAAAGGCGGTGTGCCACTACGACCACCGTTTTCCCTTTGTAGAAGTCAGATAGGTTTTCTGTGATGTCTCGTTCGTTGTTCGCATCAAGGGCGTTGGTAGCTTCGTCTAAGAATACGAACATTGGATTCTTGTAAACGACCCTTGCAATCAAAATGCGTTGTCGTTGCCCCTGACTGATGCCCTGTCCGTCCTGTCCTATCATAGTGTTGTAAGCCAAAGGCAAGGCTTCTATGTAGTCTGCTATGTTTGCTACACGTGCAGCATGGCGTATACGCTCTATATCTGGCTCATCGTCAGATATGGCGATGTTTCTCGCAATTGTATCAGAAAAAAGATATCCCTCTTGCATCACGGCTCCGCATTGCCTGCGCCACCATCCGAGGTTATATTCATTTAAGTTGGTGTTGCCAATTTTAATGTTTCCACTCGTAGGTTCATAGAAGCCTAATAGGAGTTTGATGAGTGTGGTTTTTCCGCTTCCGCTTGCCCCGACGATAGCTGTGATTTTTCCGTTCGGAATGACGAGGTTAATATTGGAGAGAATATCTTGATGACAGTATATGTCATATTTGAAAGAAAGATTACTGATGCGTATTGAGTGTCCGTCTGTGGTTTCGTGTGTGTAGGCATTCCGTGTTCGTTCGGTATTTTCCTCATTGGTTTCTGTATGTATCTCGTTCATGCGGTCAAGGCTTATGCTCACGTCCTGCCACGAGTAGATGAACTGTATGAGTTGCTCCACAGGGCTGTTTAGTTGTCCGATGATATACTGTACTGCCAGCATCATACCGAGAGTCATGCTGCCGTGTATAACTGCTGTCGCAGCAAGAACTGTAATCAGAATATTCTTAACTTCGTTGATGGTTATGCTCCCTGCCTGCTGTATTTGTTGCAAGTCCAATGATTGCAGGTTCACTTTGAAAAGGTCGGCTTGCACGTCTTCCCATTCCCAACGCTTGCGCTGTTCACAACCCTGCAACTTTATTTCCTGCATACCGTCTATTAGTTGGTATGTAACGTTGCGGTTTCGCCCTGCCTGCTCAAAATATCTATAGTCCAACTGTCTGCGTTTTTTGAGAAAAAGGATAATCCAGCCGGCATACAATGATGTGCCAAAAAGGAAGACAAGGAATATGCCTAGATTATATACAGCAAGTACGAAACCGAAGACAAGAAAAGTGAAGAATGAGAAGAGTAGGCTCAAGCTGCTTGATGTGAGGAACTGTTCCACCCGTCTGTGATCTTCGATACGTTGCATGAGGTCGCCCATCAGTTTGGTGTCAAAGAATTTCATTGGCAGTTTCATCAGTTTGATGAAGAAATCAGATATGAGCGAAATATTTATACGTGTAGAGATGTGCAGGAGTATCTTGGAGCGGATAAAATCGATGGCAGTACGGCTGAATAAGAGCATCATTTCTGCCAGCAACACTAACCACACAAAACCTATATCCTTTCCTCCGATGCCAGTATCAACAATAGCTTGTGTGAGGAAAGGAAATATAAGTTGAAGTACAGAGCCGAGCAACAGGCCGAGAATGAGCTGCGTGAAAAAACGTCTGTATTTCTTGAGGTATCTCCAAAGGAACTTTACTCGGCTTTGAGTTGGTGTCGTTTCTGTTTCGTTCAGAGTATAAAATTGTTCTGTCGGCTCAAGAAGAAGGGCAACACCTTTTTCCTCGCTTTCGGTCTTGGTGCTTATCCAATGCTGGCAAAACTCTTCTTTAGTATAGGTGATAAGACCTTTGCTCGGGTCTGCAACATAGATGGTATACATCCCCTTCTTGTGCTTTCTTATTTTATAGACGACTACAAAATGGTTCTGGTTCCAATGGACAATGCAAGGCAAAGGTATTTCATGAGCAATGGTATAGAAACTCAACCTACCTCCAAGTGTCTTGAAACCGATGCTTTCAGCAGCCTTACTGATACCAAGAAGAGACACTCCATTCTTGCCCAAGGAACATATTTCCCTTAATCGATCTATGTCTATTTGCTGCCCATAGTGTCTGGCTATCATAACCAAACATGAGGGACCACAATCCATGGAATCTTGTTGATGATTTATTGTAAAATTCATAATTTAAAGTACACCTAATTGTTGTATTACTTCTCTCCTTTTATGATAGAAGACTCACTGTTTGTATTATCGTTTATACGTTTTGAAAATTCCTTGTGATTTTTACCATACGAGAGGTTCAGAGTGAGATTCAAGCGTATAAGATTTCTTGTTTCATTAAGATATTCATAACGTTTGTAAGGAGCTACACTTGAATAGTTTTCTTGTGCTGAAATATGCTTCAAGGAAAAAAGATTCAGAACATCGGCAGACAGATTAATTTTATTTGTCTGATATCCGAACGACAACATGTGCCCGTCTTCATATCGATAAAGAGTTTCTCCCCAAAATTTGTCCTGTACATTCTTGCGAAACTGCCATCTCATAGTAAATTGTTTGTAGTATGCAGAAATCTGCCCTCCATAGTAGTGGATTGTTTTATGGTGAGTATATTGATTGCCGTTGCTTTTATAAAATTTCATGCCGGCAAAAGCCTTAAACGAAAGCATATTGCCAAAAGGCATGCCTCCATATTCTATTTCCACATTGTAGTTTTGGAATTTTTTGTGATTTTCTTGGGTTCTGATAACCTTTTTATCCTCACAATATGTACTTTCCATAATTGGTGACTTTGAATAAGTTTGATTCAAATATAACACCAATGCTGTTTTGCTGAAATTATAATTGAATACCAAGGCATTATAGAAATCAATTTGTGGCTTGAGATTAGGATTTCCTTTTTGTGTCTGTATGAGATCTATTTCTTGCGAATAGTCGGACAGAGCAGACTGCGAAGGCATTATATTAGACACTGAACCTTGATAACGAAGTTCTATCTTCGGTGTGACTATATAGCGTATGAAAATCGTTGGTCGGACGGTAAATATGTTTTGTTTTTGTTCTCCAACATACATCCATCGCTGATTCATACCAATACCTGCACGGCTGTAAAGTTTATTCCATCCCTTTCCCCATTGTGCATAGGAATAAAGGTTGGATAAATGTATATTTGTATGATGTTTACGTTCTATGTCGTTTTTTACATAATCGTAGCTGCTTTGTGAAAACTGCTGACTGAAATTAGCGCCAATGGTCAGAGTTCCCCAATTCTGTCTGTTCTCGTATAATTGCGACAGCGCATAGCCTTTCTGAGTTTCACGTGCATTGCTGATGAATTGGTCTGTTTTGCTTTCGCTGTCTGTCTCCTGATACATACGGTTGTATTTTCCTTTGTTGTAATGTCCTGAAAGATTCATAGCATACAGCTGCCTATCTCCTATAGGTAGCTGTATATATAGCTGTGAATAAGGATTTGTAGCCGATGATTTTGCATTATCGTATAAGTTGAGTACTGATTTCTGATAGTGTAGGTAACTCTTCCACTCCTTGTATGGTGTATTCTGGATGGCTGTTCCAAACGAGAAGTTTATTATTTTTTTGTTCTTCTGATAGTTGCAATTAAGGCGTATGTTATGATTGATATATTCAAAGCGTCCAGGATTCCCTAATTCTGTTCTTGAAAAAAAAACGTCCTGTAGATTAAATGTCTCTTTATATTCTCTGCTGAGGTGTTTCCAATTGCGGTATGCCAAATTGTAGTCTAATGAAAATTGGGCGTTTCCACGATTGAGTTTCATGGAAACGTAGTCCTCACCGAAATGTGTTAGCATACCCTGCCACAAAGAAAGGTAAACCCTTGCGCCAACGTTGTCGGTTTTGGTTATAAAATCCAGAACTACGTCTGTATTTCCATAACGAGCTTCCGGCGTGTCATGGTATTCAATGCGTTGTATGATGTCTGGAGATAATGCCGCAATTTCAACCATAGAGACCTCTCTTCCGTTAAGCAATACTTTAATACTACCTCCTCCATTTAGTGTAATACTTTTTGTAAGTGGGTTAACATTTATACGAGAAAGATTCATCTTGTCAAGCATAACCATAGCATCTGGACTGTTTTTTTGAAATTCATTAGGAAAGATACGCTTACTTCCATTTTGAAAACTTATACAGCTTCCTACAACAGTAATCTCGTTCAGTTTGACATGATTGCGTTTTAGATACATCGTTCCGATGTTCGTATCTTTCGTGATGCGGTCTATCTTTATGGTGTCAGTAGCATATCCAATATGCGATGCAACCACATAGTAAGTTTTGTTCTTCATGAGATTTGAAAAAGAGAATATTCCTTTCTGTGTTTGCAAGGTAAAAACGGATGTATTGTTTTTTGTGTACAGCTGTACATTGGCTTCAAGAGTATCACTATTTTCAATTATGACTTTTCCTATAATGGAATGCTGGGCATTTATGTTGCTAAATTTACAAACAAAGAATGCAAGTATGATCAGTGCTTTCATATGACTATGTTTGAAATATTATATTGAAAAATAACTGGTTACATTGATTTGATGATATAATATTGAAATTTGCTTATATTATAACGTCATTACTATCCCATTAAAGTGGATGAATCGCTCTTTGAATTAATTGAAATATAGTCTATTATGTGGCGTTTTGGAATAAAACGGACTTGATTTCGTAACTTAAACGATCTACTTATGAGTTCCTTCAGATTCTAAGCATTTCTCTTATGGATAAGACGCCACTCGTTGATTTCTTTGAAAAGACTGATTTCAATAATGTCAAAGAACTCGATTGTCCCCTCTTTTTGGGGTTATTTGATTAATATTTAATTGGTCTCGATTTTAACGTGACACAAATGTTATAACATATATACTTTTAATTCTACGCTTTTACATTTTTTTCAAAAAACAAAGAATGTAGCGGTTCTAGTGAACCTAACTTAATGAAATTTTGATTTGTCTATTTTTGTGGACATTAGTAATTTCATTTAGAATCAATTTGCCTCCTCAGTTTATCTAAGTGCATGCAAATACATTTTTCTATGACACCATCATCTTTGTAAAGTGAGCATATGTCAAAATTACCATTATCAAACATATTCTTAATTCGATAAAAAGCGCATCCTCCCATGCAAATAGGTATAAACTCACAATTTTTACATTTTTCATCTTCAAAACAATTGGCTGAGAGTACGTATTTTCGTATTAAATCTTTGTTTTTGAAGTCTTTATCATTAATGAAGCCTATAATTTTCTTTTCGTCTCCAAGTTCATTCCAACATTTATATAATTCACCTGAAGGACCTATTAAAAAAAATTTAAATGGGTTGCTGAGCATCCCTTGCCTTGTAAAACAGGATAGAAGTTGACGTTTTCTCCTAATCCATAAAATAATTCTCGAACATCATCGTGTAATAAGGATTGACATCCCATACATTTGTTAACGGGGTCTTCTATTCGTAATATTCCAGGATATATTGTTATATTATCATAAGATTTCCATTTTTCAAGTAACTCTTCTCTTATTCTCTTAAAATCTCCAACATTATCCTTGTCAAGATTAACTCGAACAGAAATTTGTGTATTAGGCATATTTTTCAATATGTGCTCAATATTGTTAACGATTTTATCAAAGGTTCCTGTCCCATTTAATTTTAGTTTTCTAAGATTATCGTGACGAGTTTTATTACCATCTAATGTTATTTGGATTGAGTTAAGAGGGTATTTGGAAAATAGAGAAAGCATTCTTTCATTTATGAAATACCCATTTGTAACAAGAAAATGATGATAAATTTTAATATTTGGAATCTCAGTATTAATTCTGTTAAGAATTTTCTTTATGATATCTATTGCCATTAACGGTTCTCCACCATACCATGTAATATATAGTAATTCCAGATGTTTATAACGCTTTATGAAAAGAATTATGTTTTCAATCACTGCGTCAGACATTCTTATTGGCTTTTTGTTTTCTTCGAAACAATATGGACAATTAAAGTTACAGTCACTTGTTGGTGCTATTGTTAAAATTAATTTTTGAGTGGAGAAAACCTCCATAAAATAATCCATCTTTATTTTACGGTAATAATTTTCTTCTTCTTCAACAGTAGTAATGATATTGTCAGCTTTCAATTTTTGAAAAATATTCTCCGGAATATGGTTTATTAAAGAGGGTTTCTTTTTACATTCACAGACTGAGTCAAAAAAAATATGGCTAACTTTATGGAGAGAGTTGTTTTTTGACAAATAAAAATATGCTTCTTTATCAGGCGATAAAAAAGGTATGCAATACTTAGAAATAATATAATTACTCATAATTAAAGGTATAAGAGCCATGTCAAATTATTGAATTAAATTCAACTTATTTGATATGGCTTGTTCGGTTAACCAAATTGTAAGAGTCCTAACGCACCATGTGCACTATTACTATTGGCAGATCCACAAGAACAATTGGCAGGGATTGGAATTTTATTACTATTTCCTAAACCACAAGTACAATCATTAGTACTGGTTTCTATATTTCCTGTATTACTATTTCCAGAGCCACAAGTACAATCGCTCGTATTGTCAGATATGCCACCATATATCATTTCCATTAGATTTGAATCTAGCTTTTCAATCCCATTAATAATGGTGATAAAATCTTTTTCTTGCATAGAGACTGTTTTTTTATTATTCTACTCATATCGCTTTTCGAATCCGCGTCCTATATTTTAACAGTTTTCCGATTTGTCGGTAGGAATTACTGTATTGCAGATATCTGCAAATCCAAGTTAATAGCTTGAACATTTATTCTTTAAATTGCAATGTTTTTTTTAGTTATTAATTCCATTCTCTTTTGTTTTTTACAAACTCCTTGCAAGGGACTTCATAAATACAATGTCTAACTATTATATAGATATAAACATCGTTCCATACGAGAACTTCTCACTCTCTGGTACGAGGATAAGAATATTTTCTTCTCGTTTTCTTGTTTTTATTTTGAAACTTATTTATTCTTTAGGTGTAAGTATTTGTGTAAGTTTATAGGTGTATTATTCTAACATGTTGTTTTGTCAGTTGCAAATATAGATAATAAAAATGATAAATACAAGTTTTTTTCTTACTTTTTTTAATTGGTGGAATTATTTAGATTGTTTGTTGTACCACTGATATATATGTCCAATATAGTTCTGTTCGTGAAAAAATCCTACATATCTTCCAGTTCCGCCCTAACCATCAGATTATAAGCATGATAAAGGCTGGCAGATAATCTGAAAATCGGGTTATCTGCCAGCCTATCTGCCAGGTTTTATCGCTTGCCTGTAAGTCAGATTACTTTACGCCGAGCTCTTCGCACAGGCGTTTCATTCCTTCGCTTGCTCCGCACTGGAAGTGCTTGAAGTTCTGTCTGCCTACGCCCATCGACGGTTCGGGGTCGATGAGGTATACGGGTGCAGAGGGGCGCACATAGTGGATGAGGCCCGCAGCGGGGTATACGTTGAGCGATGTGCCTATAATGACGAAGATGTCGGCTTGCTCTGCTGCCTCCGCTGCAACGCTAATCATAGGCACCGACTCACCGAAGAACACTATGAACGGGCGTTCGAGCGATCCGTCGCCGGCGAGTGTGCCGGGCTTCACCTCGCAGTTGTCCTCGGTCAGAGTGCGCTGGTAGCGTGGGTCGTCGACGTCGCGTGAGGAGCACACCTTTGTCAGTTCGCCGTGCAGGTGAATCACATTAGTGGAGCCGGCTTTCTCGTGCAGGTTGTCCACGTTCTGCGTGATGACCGTCACCTTATAGTCTTTCTCCAGCTCGTGGATGAGGCGGTGGCCCTCATTGGGCTGCGCTGCGTAGAGCTTTCGGCGCAGCATGTTGTAGAAGTTGGTTACGAGTGTGGGGTCGGCAAGCCATCCCTCGTGCGACGCAACCTGATCGACGGGGTAGTTCTCCCACAAGCCGTCGTTGCCGCGGAACGTCTTGAAACCCGACTCCACGGACATGCCGGCGCCAGTAAGAAATACTATGTGTTTCATACGATTTCTGTTTTAGGGGTTATTCCGTAGCGGAGGTCTCTGGCCTCCGCAGCAAGCAAATATTACTATTCTACTTGGTGTGGCGGAGGCTTTCACCTCCGTTACTTTTATTACTGCTTCTTCAGCTGCAGCACAGCCTTTCCGCTGCCGTTCGTGAGTTCAACGCAGCCTTTGCCAGCAGCCTTGTATCCCTTCACGCTTTCGAGAGCCTTCAGAATCTGCTGCTCATACTCCATGTTGGCGCAGAGCATCAGTGTGGTGCCTATCTCCGAGAAGCTGATGGTCTGCTTTGTAGCATCCACCTTTGCCTTACCGTTGATAGAGTTGCATCCGGCGCATCCGAACACGTTGTCCTTTGCGGTTTCGAAGCCCAGTGTAGGGCGGAACTCTGTTTTTGTGGTGTCGACAGCGTTGCCGTCTACGGTTACGATGTCCCACTCGCCGTTGAGGTCAACGGCTGCGTCTGTTGTCTTTGTTGCCGAGCAGCTGCAGAGAGCAATAGCTGCGGCGATTATAGATATTTTCTTCATTGCTTTTGATTATTTTGGGAGCTTTAAGCCGCTCTTGGGCTGCGTTTAAGCCTTTCTAAGCCTTCTTAGGCCTTCTTAAGCCTTTGCTAATGCTAAAATTCTTACTTCAGCTTCCAGGTAGCACCGTCCTTGGTGTCCTTCACCTCGAAGCCAAGCTCAGCCAGTTCGTCGCGGATGCGGTCGCTGGTAACCCAGTCCTTGGAAGCCTTAGCCTTAGAGCGGAGGTCGAGCACCATGTCTACGACCTTACCGAAAGCCTCCTCGCGATGAGATGAAGAGCCGGCGTTGTCGGGGCGCAGACCGAGCAGGTCGAACGCGAAGAGACGCATTGTCTCAGTCAGTTCCTTAAGGTCAGCCTCAGAGATGGTAGCCTTGTGGTCTACGAGCTTGTTCACTACGGAGCAAGCCTCGAAGAGATGAGCTATGACGAGCGGTGTAGCGAAGTCGTCGTTCATGGCGTCGTAGCACTTCTGGCGCAGCTCGCTCACAACCTTCTTTGTCTCGGCGTCGCTCTCTGCCGAAGCAGCGATGCGGTCGAGGTCGGCGATGCCGTTCATGAGCTTCTCAAGACCCTTCTGCGAAGCCTGCAGCGCCTCGTTAGAGAAGTCGACTGTGCCGCGGTAGTGAGCCGAGAGGATAAAGAAGCGTATGGTCATCGGCGAGTAGGGCTGCTCAAGATTCTTGTTGTTGCCCGTGAAGAACTCCTCGAGTGTGATGAAGTTGCCGAGCGACTTGCCCATCTTCTGTCCGTTGATTGTGATCATGTTGTTGTGCATCCAGTAGTGCACCATCTGGTCGCCCTGCGAAGCCACAGCCTGCGCAATCTCGCACTCGTGGTGCGGGAACACGAGGTCCATTCCGCCGCCGTGGATGTCGAAGTGGGCGCCGAGATACTTGCGGCCCATCGCCGTACACTCGCAGTGCCATCCCGGGAAACCGTCGCTCCAGGGGCTCGGCCAGCGCATGATGTGCTCAGGCGACGCCTTCTTCCAGAGTGCGAAGTCTGCCTGGTTGCGCTTCTCGCCAACACCGTCAAGAGCGCGCGAAGCGTCCTTCACGTCGTCGAGGTTGCGACCAGAGAGAATGCCGTAGTGGTGTTTCTCGTTGTACTTCTTCACGTCGAAGTAGACAGAGCCGTTGCTCTCGTATGCGAATCCGTTGTCGAGAATCTGCTGCACGAGCTGTTCCTGCTCAATGATGTGACCCGTAGCGTGCGGCTCGATGCTTGGCGGCAGCACGTTCAGCGCTTCCATAGCCGCATGGTAGCGGTTGGTGTAATACTGCGCAATCTCCATCGGTTCGAGCTGCTCCAGGCGAGCCTTCTTCTCTATCTTGTCGTCGCCTTCGTCGGCGTCGTGCTCCAAGTGGCCCACGTCGGTGATGTTGCGCACGTAGCGCACCTTATAGCCGAGGTGCTTGAGGTAGCGGAAGAGAATGTCGAACGTGATAGCCGGGCGCGCATGGCCCAGGTGTGGGTCGCCATAGACGGTAGGTCCGCAGACGTACATGCCCACGTTTGGGGCGTGCAGCGGCTTGAACACTTCCTTGCGACGCGACAGCGTATTGTAAATCCAAAGTGCTTGTTCCATTATATTTTTGTTTTGTTTTTTTGTTATTCGTTGTTGTATAGAAGCGGTATGCACCTAATTAATATGCAAATATAGCAAATATAATTGAGAGAGATGGGGTGTTTGCCGGCAAAAAGTTGCAAAAGCATGATTGAAATGCTGGAAAAAAGTTGCAAAAGTATGGTTGAAATGCTGGAAAAAAGTTGTAAAAGCTTGGTTAATGCTGGCAACAAATCTCACCATCACACCACCTCACCATCTCACCACCTCACCATCACACCATCTCTGCAATTTCCGCGAAATCGTCGACAATGGCGTCGGCGCCGGCTTCTGCGAGGCTCTCTCGCGAACCGTTGCCGTACGTAACGCCGATGGTCATGCAGTGGGCGTTACGACCCATGAGGATGTCGAAGTGGGTGTCGCCTACGACGACGGCGTCCTCGGGCTTCAGGTTGTAGTGCTTCAGCGTCTTCAGCACCGGCTCGGCGTCGGGCTTTGCTCGGCGCACGTCCTCGGCAGCCACGACGAGCGTTATGACGTCGTCGAGCTTGAATGAGCGCACGAAGTCGACAGCCGACTTATATCCGCGGCTTGTAGCGATGGTCACTATGCATCCCTTTGCGTGCAGCAGTCGCACCGTGTTAGCCACGTGCGGGAACATCGGCACGCCAATCTCGCGGTTCACGTCCTCGAATATCTCGCGGTACTTGGCTGTACACTCCGCCGCCTTCTCCTTGTCCATCGGCTCGAGCACTGGGAACGCCTCCACGAGCGGCAGACCTATCGTTGCGGCTATCTCCTCGTCGCTGTGCTGCGGCAGGTGCATAGCGTCGAAGGTGCGGTGGAAGGTGTTAAGTATAACGGGCTTCGTGTCGGCGATGGTGCCGTCGAAGTCGAGAATCACGATTTTCTTCATATTGCTTGGGTTTTATAGTTAAGTAAGTGATCTAAATTATTTATATATATCAGTACTAATATGGTTCATTTTC
>OMDO01000197.1_pt1 | contig 46238 bp, 41 predicted proteins | sample 1674051 | NCBI WGS metagenome assembly OMDO01 (sample SAMEA103958138, study PRJEB25191) | human gut metagenome | biome: human-associated habitat [ENVO:00009003]; feature: intestine environment [ENVO:2100002]; material: feces | place: Germany | collected 2013/2015 | reverse complement strand
TTTGGGAACCCCAAAACGCCTCGCTCCACCATGAGGGCGGAGGAATTTTGCTCCCAACGGTCGCAGAAAGTGAGTGTACCAACTATAAACAGTGTATCGAATGACAAACGTACAGGAACAAGACAAGAGAAAGGGCGGAAGACCGCCCACGGGCAGGGTTCGCAAGCTGTCGAAGTCTGTCACGGTGAAGTTCTCAAAACCAAGCTATGAGGCATTGAGACTGAGGGCAAGAAAAGCCAACCGCAAGTTGGCGGAGTACATCCGTGAGTCCGCCTTGAACGGCGTGGTGGTCAGCGGACATAATGCAGAGACGGTAGCCATCGTCAAGAACCTCATTGGCATGGCGAACAATCTCAACCAACTTACCAAGCTGTCGCATCAGAGAGGTTTCCACGAAACCCATGCGTATGTAGTGGACTTGTTGAGAAGATTGAAAGCCATTCTTTGTGAATACAGACAAGCATCCCAAACCTTAAAATCAAACATAGGCAGGAAGGAGGCAACGATATGATTGGCAAGCTAAAGAAGGGATACTCTTTTGGTGGTTGCATCCGCTATGTTACAGGCAAGGACGAGGCGAAAATCCTTGCCTCTGATGGTGTGTTACTCGGCACGAATGCCGAGATGACGCAAAGTTTCGAGCTACAAAGGCAACTAAATCCAAAGATTAAGAAGCCTGTGGGGCACATAGCTTTGAGCTTCAAGCCCGAGGATAAGCCACGTTTGACGGATGAGTTCATGGCTAAGATAGCCATTGAATACATGCAGATGATGGGCATCACCAAAACCCAATTCATCATCGTAAGGCATCACAACACGGACAATCCACATTGTCATATCGTATATAACCGCATCAATAATGAGGGCAAACTCATATCAGACAGGAATGATTACAGGCGTAATGAGCAGGTGACCAAGGCTCTAAAATCCAAGTATGGACTGACTTATGGAACGGACAAGAGCAAGACTAACACTCATAAATTACGCAATGCGGAGCGAGCCAAATATGAGATTCATAATGCTGTAAAAAGCGCATTGAAAATGGCAGATAGCTGGAACGAGTTCAAAAGTGAACTTGCAAAACGAGGTGTTCTCTTGGAGTTTGTCTATAAGGACAAGGAGCATACCAAGGTTCAAGGCATCCGTTTCTGCAAGAATGGATATAGCTTCAAGGGTACACAGATTAGCCGAGACTATAGCTTTGGCAAACTGAATGCGAGATTTGAGGGAACGGAGAACCTTTTATCAGCAAGAGCCAAATCTGCTCAGCAATATGAGCAAGGTAGTTTCAAGGACGAGCTGTTGTCATTCATGTCGGAGAGCAGCCAAAACCCATGGAATGGTATTTCTTCCATTGGACTTTTTGCTCCAGCCAATGCTCAGACCTTTGAGCAATTCCCAGAGGATGAATCATCCAAGAAGAAAAAGAAGAAACGCAGAAGAGGCTTTAGCCTTTGATGCAAGTTACAAACCATTCAAACAACAAAAGAAATATGAAAGAAGAACTATTGGAAGCCATCTACGGCACAGTTGAGAGATTGGAGCAGAAAGTCGATGAACTTTCTGCTTCACCAAAGTACGCAGGAGCGGAAACCGTTCCTGCAAGTAATGACACAACCAAGTTGGAGAAATCAATCATTGCTATGTTTGGCAAGGAAGAGGAAGTCAGAGGTAAAATATCCAAATTAAGAGATGCCATTGTTGTTTTTGTTGACCTTATCAAGGCTGAACTCGGCAAAAATGAGCAACGAAGCAAGCTCTTGGTTGATGCTGTCAAGCAGATGAGACAAGAGAATGATGTTTCCTCGAAGGCATTGCAAGACAAACTTGAAGTGATGAACAATTCACCTCAGAAGAAACTTGTCACCCATCGCTTCGAGCCTACATCAAAGTATGTTCTTCTTTTCATTGGCGGCTTGGCTCTATCTCTCGTTCTCTCCATTTGGGGCAACCTCACCCAATGGCGAGAGCACCAAGATTGGGAGGAGGCAGACTTGAAGTATAGAGCTTTGAAGATGGTACTTCCATCTGATGACCCGAATATTCACTACATCGAAAAGCATTTCTCTGTTTGCCGAGATGAGAAAGTTATCGATGATGTAAAAAATAGTGTTGCAGTTTATGAGGATTCTGTTCGTCACCATTATGAAATGATTGAAATGGCAGCATACAAAGATAGTCTTGCAAAACAACTGAATAAAGAAGCAAATGAGATAAAAGAAAGGCTTAAAAAGTAAGAAAGGACCTATGCATGTTGCCACATTTTTACAATGTAACGAATACTTAACATTGATGTAATGAAACTGCAATTAAGAAGCCGTACTTTTGAAGCCGTAAACTTACATGACTTGGCTTTAATAGACCCCGACCAAGCTGTGCTATTATTGTAGAGGTTGCATAAGGAGTAAAAAAATGAAGAAGTTTTTCATGGGCATGATTGCCGTTATTGTGTGTGGTACTGCATTTGCAGGAAACTTAAATGAGATTAAGGCTTCAGCAGTATCAGATGATGATCTTAGCTCATCTACACCAGACAAGATTGTATCTACTTTCTATGGTTCAAAGGCTTCAACTAACGCAAACAATCCTTGCAAGGGAGCAACTATCAGAAAGTGCGGAACCATAGAGTCAAGTTTGGTGTCATTTGAAGACCAAACTTTGGTGATGCAGCAGGTAAAGGATGCTGATGGTAACACATTATTTACAAACAATTTCTTTGCTCCATCTTCCGTGTCAGAAACAAAGGCAAATATTAAGCTTGAAACAATGAAATTGGGTGGAACGTTCAAGGCAAATGTGGCAGAATGAAAATAAGGCATATTTTAGCACTCCTTTTCTTTATGTTTTGCACGACCATATTTGCACAGGGGCGTGATTATATAAATGAAATGGAGCAGAACGACTTGCAAATCAGACAGAAGCCTAACACTGAAGGGCTTCTGTCTGATTATTTGCATTCAGCAAACATTAAGGAAGATACAATTTTTGCAATTCTTTATAGTCCTGCTGAATGTTTTAGATGTGAAGCTGCAATTCCTGCATTTTATGATAAACTGAAACGCAATAATCCGAACAACAAGTTATTACTAATAACTGCATATGGGGATTCTAAAACAGCAAGTTGGTATAATTCTAAAAACAACTATAAGGCTGATTATTACATTTATGATACGAAATCAGTTTATAGCAACATCTTCAGTTTCAACTCTGAAGGAATGTACGGATTGTATATACTCAAATTAGTTCCAAAAGAAGGCGTGTTCGTCACAGGTGGACAATATACGGTCTTAGGGGCAGAGTTTGTGAAGCAGTTGGTACTTTGTAAAAAGAGAATTGCTTCTCACATGTATGAATTGGATAAGAAAGACTCATATAAAGAGGTGGCAGACCAGATTGCGATGATAAATGTTCCTATGCCAAAATGGAAACAAACGGACATCGAGGTCAACACGAAAGATGGAGTAGAAATATCATCAATATATGATATTCCCAAAATAGAGAATGGACACCTTTTTTTTAACGACATGCTGAACAATGGTATAATGCTGTTTAATAAAGAAAATGGTTTGTTTAAATTCAAGCGACTCTTCCAAGCAGACGAAGCGGAGAAAAAGAAATTTGTTTCCGTGCCAGATAAGGATTTCAGAAACTTAGTAAAACAAGGACAAGTCTTTTACATAGCATTGTCTGCAAATATGTTGGACTCTTCTCATATCGGAATTTCCTATTCCCTGCCAAAGATTCTTCGAGAAAAAGTAGGCAACGAATGGAACTTTAGCTTTTACAATGCCCCTGCTGTCTTGATACGAGACATCAACAATTATACGTCAGGCAAGATGATTTCACCAGATTTCGATTTGGAACATTCCAAGTATTTCTATCTTCACTTTGTGTTCGACTTGTTCAATAACAAATTATGGACAGGAAGCGAAAAGTTGACATGGCCTATGGATGGATTTGAGAAAGAGGATATTGTAGGACAGAAAGATTTAGACCCTTTTAATGGCAGCTTTTATAAGACCTTCAATCCAATAATAGCTTCTTTTCGTATCAATGACGGAAAGTGTGATGGACATTACGGCAAATTAGAGCGTATTCAAGAAAATAGCAGAACAGGCTATTATTATCTTAATAATGTATTCGCACATGAAGGAAAAACTTTCTTGTATGGAAATGGTTACACAGGAAAACTGTATGTGACAGATAGCCTTCATCTTGACAAATATAAGGTTTACATGGTGTTTGACACAGATACAGTTCCTATGATTGCACCAGACTCCACAAAATTTTATACGCATGAATATGGAAATCTGTATAGTTCTTACTTCACAAAGTGCATCACAACAGTAAAGATGGACAAGAGGAACATCTATTGTCTTGTAAAGCATGGCATGCCAAGGACAGACAACTTCCAAAAAGACAGATATTCCTTTGTCATCGTAAATAGGAAAAACGGAAAGACTAAGGAATATCCACTTCCGTCTGTCGCTCCTGCTGAATACAAATGTTTGGGGTATGGAATAAATGCACAGGATAAGCATTTCAACCCATTCATGTTTATCAAGAAAGATGGTAAGTACATTATAAGGATGTTAGAAATCTAAGCGTCATTATCGTGTGGATATTTTTTATCAATAAAGCCGTATCTCGCCCCAAACAAGTCTTGATACGGCTTTATTCTATTTAATTCATAGGATTATGACAAATAATAGAAATCTATAAGTGTAAGTGTTTGCATCCGTATCACGGAATGAATATCCATTGTAGGATATTTTTTCCTGTAATCGTCTGTCAAGTCTTCATATAAGTACCATTGAGTTCTTTTGCCCTCTTGGCTGATAGAAAAAGCAACATCATATTGAGCAATTATAGTGTCTTTTTTATCCGTCATTAAATGAAATTTCCAATGTTCATAACTTGGAAGAGTCTTTTGGTCTGTTTTGATAAAGCTATATTTTTCAGACCATTCTATGGAGGAAGTTGTTTCTATATAGGCTTTCCACTGTTCTTCTCTTGCACTATTGAGGAGTGAAACAGTTCTTTCAGCCGGCAAAGCAGACGACAATTTCCTCATGTAAAAATAGTAAACATCAGATGGCAAAGCAGGAGGATTGTCTTCTAATTCCTTTTTTATCTTTTCTGCATTAAAAGGTGCATCGACATAAACCTCAGTTTTCACAGACCAATAACTCTCAGATACATAGGGAGTAAATTTCGGTTGGTCAGGAACCTCATCATTCACCTTGTCACAAGCTGTTATCGTGTAAACACACAATAAGCATAATATATATTTTAGAAAAATACGTTCCATATTCGACTCAGACTAAAAGATATTTTGAATTTGGTTACAAATTTACAAAAAAAATTCATAAACATGAATTTTTAAAGTCGCATTGTAAGGAAGCAAAATGCTTTTTAACACTTTCCATGTTTATAATGCCGAATATGAAACTTGTAAGCACTTCATAAGATGGCAACTTTGCTTTTGTGAAGAACAATTATGTTCTTTTCAAAATTTAATAATCTATAAAAACAAAGCAAAATACATTGCTTTTCATATTTTTGATTTATCTTTGCACTTGTAATTGAAGCGTTCTTTGTATATCGCAAAGTTGTAAAAGATAAAGAAGATTGCTCGTTTCTAAATCGTTAGCAGTTACATTATTTAAAGTGTTTAACTCGCTGATATTCAATCAATAAAAGATTTTATTGTGACTCGTGCAATGGAAAGTCAACTTCTGCCTGAAGTGCAGCTCCATCTGTATCACATGAAGGTAGTCGTTGGCTTTCTGGTTGCTAATCTTAGGCAGTTGGTAGTCGTACTTCTCAAGCACCTTCATCGCAGGAGAGAGGATAGGCGTGAAGAACTTCGTTTCGGTCTTGATACGGCTACCATCGATGTAGTACATCTTGCCTTCCTTCTTCGTCATGCTCTCGAAGTCGAAGGCCTGTGTGTCGCAGAACGACAGTCCGGTGTAGGCAGCGAAGATAAACAAATCACGCACCCTGTCAAGTTTGCCCTCGAACTTGTAGCTGCGCATGAGCTTCAGTTCAAGTTCGGTGAGCGGTTCACGTTCACCGAACTTGCCTCGCTTCAACGTCACCACTTGATAAGGATCCTGTGGAATTTCGCCCATCTGATAAAGCTGGCGAACCCACTTGTGGATTTTCTTGTGGTAGCCGTAACACGTCACATCGGTACGGGTGCCATCATGCAGCCAGTTGTCAAAGGCGATGATGTTCTTCGGAGTCAAGTCGCCATAGGTGTTGAGTTTACCGAATGTGCGCACGGTTTCAATGGCACAAATCTTGTGTTTGCGTGTACCTTCGCGCAAATCTTCATTGGCGAGAGCTTCCTCCATAAAGTAGAGAAAGTTCTTTCCACTTTTCTCCGGCTCTTTTGGCTGCTCCTCCTTTACTTCCACCTTAGGCTTCTTGTCTTCGCCATTGAAGTGATACATGAAATTGTCGTAGGTACGCTCTTCATCAAGAACGTCCATCGCAGCAATGATTTTCTTACACTTCGCTACCAGAGCTTGTGTTTCGGGCGAAGCTGCTGCTGCTTGCCAGTCGTCGGGTGAATACTTGCCAATCATAATGTATTTACGAGTGGCACGTCCAAGATAAACTTGCACTTCCAAAAATCCGTAACCCCTCTTCTCGGAGTTTTTTCTACGGTCGAAGACGACTTCTACCAATTCCTTCTTCATCGTTAAAGTAGGTTTTAGTACAGCGGACAAATAAGTGGAGGAGATGAGAATAATGGGAGTTTAACAATTTTTAATTGGCTATCTTGCCAATTCCAGCTATTTAGTGGCTGAAAGTGTATCACATTTTTAAGAAGTGTCACACATTTCAGAAAAGTGTCACACATTTCAGAAAAGTGTCACACATTTATGTATCGTTGTGTCCCGTTATGTCATCATCAAAGCACCAGGTTCAAATCCGCTGCGTTAATTAGACATTACGCTCGTCCTCTAAATAACTGTCTGAATTTCAAGTTACTCGCTCGTAACTAACTGTATATAAGCAACAAAGAGGATACTACCGAAGTAGAATCCTCTTTGACGTTGTTTTGTTCCGATGTGACCCGCATGGGGTCACAAAGTGATTCCGTTGGGGTTCGAACCCAAGACCCACAGCTTAGAAGGCTGTTGCTCTAATCCAACTGAGCTACGGAACCAACACTTTTAAATCGCAAACCAGCTAACCAATAACGCAATCAGCCACTTTTCTTATTTGCGGCTGCAAAGGTACATATATTTTTTGAATACACCAAACTTTTTCTCACTTTTTTCTTTTTTTATGCTTAAATATCGCAAAAAATAACTACCTTTGCATCCGTTAGGAGCAAGAAACAGCATTCTGACCCCGAAAGAGAAGAGATTTTTATAACGCATATTCAAACATAAAACATACGCAAATGAAAAAGTTAATCTTTTCAGTAGCCCTGCTCTCAGCAGCACTCTCTGCCAGCGCAGAAGAACATCCGCTCTGGATGCGCTACCCAGCCATCTCGCCTGATGGCACTACCATCGCCTTCGCTTATAAAGGCGACCTCTACAGTGTTTCTGTCAACGGCGGTGAAGCACGACAGCTCACAACCCATGCAGCCTTCGATTCGCATCCTGTATGGAGCCCTGACAGCAAGGAAATTGCCTTCCAGTCTAACCGCGAAGGAAGTCTCGACATCTTCGTAATCGATGCGAAAGGCGGTGCTCCTACCCGACTCACCACCAACAGCGGCAGCGAAACACCTATCGCCTTTGCAGACAACGACCATGTGCTCTACTCTGCCAGTCTGCAGCCTACAGCCCAGAGCATCATCTTCGGCGACAACACATTTCCACAAGTATATAAGGTAAGCACCAAGGGCGGAAGACCGGAACTCTTCTCTACCCTCACCATGGAGAATATCAGCATCGCCAAGAACGGCGACATTCTCTACCACGACAAAAAGGGATACGAAGACCCTTGGCGCAAACACCAGAAATCACCTATCGCTCGCGACATCTGGCTGAAGAGTAACGGAAAGTTTGCCAAGCAGACTACCTTTGCCGGCGAAGACCGCTCGCCAGTATGGACATCAGACGAGAAATCATTCTTCTATCTGAGCGAACAGGACGGCACATTCAATATCTACCGCCGCAGCCTCAACAGTTCAAGCGACAAGCAGATTACCCACCACAAAGGCAATCCGGTAAGATTCCTCACTGCATCCAGCGCCGACCTGCTCTGCTACGGATATGATGGCGAAATCTACACCGTGAAAGAAGGTGGAGAACCTCAGAAGGTGAACATCTCCATTACAACAGATAATGACGCTCCAAGCCTCGTACGTCAGATTAAAAGCTGGGGAGCAACAGAGATTTCCGTTTCGCCAGACGCCAAGGAAGTGGCTTTCGTGATGCATGGCGACGTATACGTAACTTCTGTAGAATACACCACTACCAAGCGCATTACCGACACACCGCAGCAGGAGCGCGACCTGAGTTTCTCGCCAGACGGCAGAGCCCTGGTCTATGCAGCCGAGCGCAATGGCGTATGGCAGATTTACCAGTCTAAGATCAAGAACGAGAAAGAGAAGAACTTCACCTACGCTACCGATATCGAGGAAGAGCAGCTGGTGAAAACAGGCATTACATCGCAGTATCCTCAATACTCTCCTGACGGCAAGGAAGTAGCTTTCTTCGAAGACCGCGCTGCACTCCGCATCGTCAATCTGAAATCGAAGGAAATCCGCACCGTGCTCGATGGCAAATACGTATACTCTTACAGCGATGGAGACATCGGTTTCGAATGGTCGCCAGACAGCAAATGGCTTCTTTCTACCTATATCGGCAACGGCGGCTGGAACAACCAGGATATTGCGCTGGTAAAGGCTGACGGCAAAGAGGTTCACAACCTGACCAATTCCGGCTACAGCGACAGCAACGGCAAATGGGTGCTCGACGGCAAGGCAATGCTCTTCCAGAGCGACAGAGCCGGTTACCGCAGTCATGGAAGCTGGGGAGCAGAAGACGATGCCTACATCATGTTCTTCGACCTGGACGCCTACAACCGCTTCAACATGAGCAAGGAAGAAATAGAACTGGCTGACGCCAACAAGGACGAAAAGGAGAAGAAGGAAGACGAAAAGAAGGAAGAAGCTAAAAAGAAGGCTGACGAAAAGCAGAAGAAGACCGGAAAGATAGAGGTGGAAAAAGTGAAGCCACTGGAGCTTGACATCGAAAACTGCCGCGACAGAATCGTACGCCTCACCGCAAACTCTTCGCACATGGGCGATGCTGTGCTCTCTAAAGACGGCGACAAGCTCTACTACCAGGCAGCCTTCGAGGATGATTACGACCTCTGGCAGCACGACCTGAAGGACGGCTCTACCAAGCTCGTGATGAAGGGCGTAGGCCAGGGCAACCTGCAGACCGACAAGGATGTGAAGAACCTCTTCATCTGCAACGGAAGCAGCATCAAGAAGGTGGATCTGAGCGGATTCAGCACCAAGAACATCAGCTTTGAGGCTAACTTCAACTATAAGCCAGCCGAGGAGCGCCAGTATCTCTTCGACCACATATGGCGACAGGTGAAAGACAAGTTCTACGACCCTAAGATTCATGGTGTTGACTGGGAAGGTTACCGCAAGACCTATGAGAAGTTCCTGCCTTACATCAACAACAATTTCGACTTCCAGGAGATGTTGAGCGAAATGCTTGGCGAGCTGAACGCTTCGCATACAGGAGCCCGCTACTACGCTTCGAACAGCGCGCTTACCACCGCCAACCTGGGAGTATTCTTCGACCCTCAGTACCAGGGCGACGGCCTGAAGATTCAGGAGATTATCAAGCGTGGTCCTTTCGATGTGAAGAATACGGGCGTAACAGCCGGCAGCATCATCGAGAGCATCGACGGCGAGGAGATTAAAGCCGGAATGGACTACTTCCCATTGCTCGACGGAAAGGTTGGCAAGAATGTACGACTCGGCATCAGAAACGCCAAGGGCAAGAAGATGGAGGTTACAGTGAAGGCTATCTCTCAGGGCAAACTCAACAACCTGCTCTACAAGCGATGGGTAGACCGCAACCGCGCTTTCGTTGACAGCATTTCAGGCGGACGCATCGCTTATGTTCACGTTAAGGCGATGAATTCGGAGAGTTTCCGCACCGTTTACAGCGAACTGCTGAGCGACAAGAACCGAAACAGAGACGCTGTAATCGTAGACGAGCGCCATAATGGTGGCGGCTGGTTGCACGATGATCTCTGCACCCTGCTCAACGGCAAGCAGTATCAGGAGTTTGTGCCTCACGGTAAGGTCGTTGGCCGCGATCCGTTCAACAAATGGGTGAAGCCATCTTGCGTTATGATCTGCGAGAATGATTACAGCAACGGTCACGGTTTCCCATGGGTTTACAAGGAACTCGGAATCGGCAAGCTGATCGGTGCTCCTGTAGCAGGAACCATGACAGCCGTATGGTGGGAAACGCTGATGGACAACACGCTGGTATTCGGTATTCCTCAGGTAGGCTGCCGCGACATGCGTGGCGTGTTCGGCGAGAACACCCAGCTGAACCCAGACATCGAGGTTTACAACAGTCCGGAAGATTTCATCAATGGCCATGATACCCAGCTCGAAAGAGCCGTAAAGGAAATGATGAAGAAATAAACAGAATGCCCTGCAGGGGTCCAGAAGCAGAATCGCTTCTGCCCTTTGCAGGGCGAATTGTTTTTTGTAGCAGACAACATTATTTATTAAACCTTAATTAACCCACATTATCGGCGAAAACCCTTCTGTCATGACATAAAACCCTCTAAATCTTTACTTTTTTTCTTGAAAAGGGCGAAAAAGCAAATGAAAAAGCCATAAAATAAAAAAAAATGAGTATCTTTGCAGAAGATAAACTGCACTCAGCAATTTGAAAGCAAGCTTTCATTGCGCTCATTTGCGTTATCTTTGCAAAAAATATAAACAAGATTATGGGATTATTCGGATTATTCAGCAACAAAAAGAAGGAAACTCTCGATAAGGGACTTGAAAAAACCAAGGAGAGTGTGTTCGGCAAACTGGCGCGCGCCGTTGCCGGAAAGTCTACCGTCGATGATGATGTGCTCGACGATCTCGAAGAGGTACTCATCACTTCAGACGTAGGTGTAGAAACCACGGTCAAGATTATCCGCCGCATCGAAGAACGTGTGGCCCGCGATAAATATGTTTCAACCAGCGAGCTCAACCGCATTCTGCGCGAGGAAATCGCCATTCTCCTCTCCGAGAATCACAGCGATGACCTGGCAGACTGGGAACTTCCTGCCGACCATAAACCTTACGTTATCCTCGTAGTAGGCGTAAACGGCGTGGGCAAGACAACCACCATCGGCAAACTGGCTTACCAGTTTAAGAAGGCTGGAAAGAAGGTTGTTCTGGGAGCTGCCGACACCTTCCGTGCCGCTGCCGTAGAGCAGATTTGCATCTGGGGCGAGCGCGTGGGCGTGCCTGTAGTTAAACAGCAGATGGGAAGCGACCCGGCAAGCGTGGCGTTCGACACCCTGCAGAGCGCCAAGGCAAACGGCGCCGACGTGGTGCTCATCGATACGGCAGGCCGACTGCACAACAAGGTGAACCTGATGAATGAGCTCAAGAAAATAAAGGAAGTGATGAAGAAAGTAATGCCTGAAGCACCAGACGAGGTAATGCTCGTGCTCGACGGAAGTACCGGACAGAATGCATTCGAGCAGGCTAAGCAGTTCTCTGCCGTTACCAACATCTCCTCGCTCGCCATCACCAAGCTCGACGGAACCGCTAAGGGCGGCGTTGTCATTGGCATCAGCGACCAGCTCAAGGTGCCTGTAAAATACATCGGACTGGGCGAAGGAATGGAAGATCTGCAGCTCTTCAACAAGACAGAATTCGTAGACTCGCTCTTTAAAAATTAGAAAATGAAGAAAAATCAGATAGATATTATTACCCTGGGCTGCTCGAAGAACCTCGTAGACAGCGAGCTGCTGATGAAGCAGTTTGAGGCAAACGGCTACCATTGCGTTCACGATTCCAAGCGCCCGCAGGGCGAGATAGCCGTCATCAATACGTGCGGATTCATCGAGGATGCAAAGCAGGAAAGCATCGACACCATCCTGGAGTTTATCCAGGCTAAGGAAGAAGGCCGACTCAGAAAGCTCTACGTAATGGGCTGCCTCTCGCAGCGCTACCAGAAGGAACTGGAAGAAGAAATGCCCGAAGTGGATAAGTTCTACGGCAAATTCAACTACAAGCAGCTCCTGCAGGAACTCGGCAAGGCGGAAGTTTCATCCTGCAACGGCCAGCGTCATCTCACCACTCCGCGCCATTATGCCTACATCAAGATAGCTGAGGGCTGCAACCGCCACTGTGCCTACTGCGCCATTCCTATCATCACCGGCAAGCATGTTTCCCGTCCGAAGGAAGAGATTCTGCAGGAGGTGCGCGAACTGGTGGCTGAAGGCGTGAAGGAGTTTCAGATTATCGCTCAGGAACTCACCTACTACGGCGTAGATATTGACGGCAAGCATCATATTACCGAACTCATCAGCGAGATGGCTGATATTCCGGGCGTGAAATGGATTCGCCTGCATTACGCTTATCCAAACCAGTTCCCAATGGATCTTCTGGACGTGATGCGCGAGAAGCCAAACGTATGCAAATATCTCGACATTGCCCTCCAGCACATCAGCGACCACATGCTCACCAGCATGCATCGCCACGTAACGAAGCAGGAAACCATCAATCTGCTGAAGGCCATCCGCGAACGCGTGCCAGGCATTCACATCCGCACTACGCTGATGGTTGGTTTCCCAGGCGAGACAGATGAGGATTTCCACGAACTCCTCGACTTTGTACGCGAACAGAGATTTGAGCGCATGGGCGCCTTTGCCTACTCCGAGGAAGAAGGAACCTACAGCGCCACCCACTACGAAGACAACGTGCCTGCCGAGGTAAAACAGCGCCGACTGGACGAACTGATGATTCTGCAGCAAGACATCAGCTCTGAGATTGAGGCTGATAAGGTGGGCAAAAACATGACCGTTATCATCGACCGCAAGGAAGGCGATTACTACATCGGACGAACAGAGTTCTGCTCTCCGGAAGTAGACCCTGAGGTTCTGATCCGTGCCGACGAGAAGCGTCTGCGTGTGGGTTGTTTCTATCAGGTAGAAATTACTGCAAGCGAGGAATTTGACCTCTATGGCAAGGTGGTGAAATAATCATTCTCTCCCCCATAGCCTGGAGTTTTAGAAATTTTGACTACATATTAAATAAATATGAACAATAAGGAATACATCGCTGAACTGGCTCAGCAAACCGGCTATTCGCAGGAAGACACCCAGAAGTTGGTGCGCAAGGCGATAGACGCTATGATTGCCGAGTTTGAGGATGGAGAAGCTGTCTCTATCCCCAATTTTGGCACCTTCGAAGTGAAGAAGCGCATGGAGCGAGTGGTGGTTAATCCTACTACCAAGAAGCGCCAGCTGGTGCCGCCTAAGTTGGTGTTGGGTTTCCGACCGGTTGCTTCGGTCAAGGAAAAACTAAAGAATGGAGGGGATGAGCAATGAGCAAATTCAGTTTAAATACACTCGGAAAACTGCTTGCTGATAAGAGCGGTCTGAGCCAGGTGGAAGCAGAACTCTTCATCCGGAAGATGTTTGATGTGTGCAACCAGGGACTCGATACCGACAAGCAGGTGAAGATAAAATGGCTGGGTACCTTTAAGGTACAGGCCACGAAAGACCGTGAAAGCATCAATGTGAACACGGGCGAGCGCTTCACCATTGAAGGCAGAGACAAACTCACCTTCACACCTGACAACATCCTGAAAGAAATCGTGAACAAGCCATTCGCCCAATTTGAAACGGTGGTGGTAAATGACGGCGTAGATTTCGATGAAATAGATGAGAAGTTTGGAGAAGAACAGACAGAAGATGCTCCTGCACAAGTAATCGATTTTCTGGACGAAGAAAAAACTGCAACTCCAAATCCGGAGGTTGTCGTAATCGGATCTGAAAAGGGAAAGGAAAAAGAAGCCAAAGACGAACTGGCAAAGCAAATTGCTATTGAACAAGCTAAACTGGAAAGATTAAAACAAGCCCAACTGGAGCAGGAAAGAATACAGAAAGAAAAGCAAGAGCAGGAAAGGCTGGAGCAGGAAAGGCTGGAGCAGGAAAGGCTGGAGCAGGAAAGGCTGGAACAGGAAAGACTGGAGCAGGAAAGACTGGAGCAGGAAAGACTGGAGCAAGAAAGACTGGAGCAAGAAAGACTGGAACAGGAAAGACTGGAGCAAGAGAAGCTTGAATTAGCCCAGCAACAGCAAGCCCTGAAAGCAGTTGTTGAACCAGCAGTACCTGCATCAGATGAATCTGAAGAAGAAGAGGAGGAAGAAGAATCTTCCAATTCTCATCATATTGTTATTCCTCGCTATCTGGTCGTTGCAGTCTGTCTCATCGTAGTAGCTTTGATTGGCGGAATGGGATGGTTTGCCTTCAACTATGGTCAGATGACTGCCCAGCGCGATCATCTTGCCATGCAGCTAAACCAGTATCACCAGGCTCCAGCCAAGAAAGTCCCAGCCAAACCAGCTGCCGCCCCACTCTCTCAGGAACAGAAACTCCGCCAGAAAGCGATGGAAGACAGCATCCGTATGGCTAAAACTGCAGAAGCAGTAAAACTGGCTGAAAATTCGGATGAGGAAAGTGCTAATGCAGAAAAGGCTAAGCAGGCTGAAGCAAAAGCTAAGGCTGAAGCGAAAGAAAAGGCTAAAGATAAAGCCGAAGAAAAGGCTACTTCGAAAATAGCATCATCCCAGTATGATAAGGATGCTCGCGTACGCACGGGAGCTTACCGAATCATAGGAGTTGCCCAGACTGTTACGGTTGGCGCCGGTCAGACCCTCGAACAGATCAGCACCCGCTATTTAGGTTCCGGCATGGAATGCTACGTAGAAGCCCTGAATGGTACAAGCACCGTAAAAGCCGGACAGAAAATCAAGATTCCGAAACTAGAATTGAAGAAGAAAAAGAAATAAAATACTGAACAAACAAAAAATCGCCCTGTAAGAGCAAATGTAATTTTGCACTTACAGGGCGACATTGTTTTATGTTAACATTACTTGCCCAACACTTCATCAAGCAATGTGTAGAAAGCAGGATCCTCACCAACGATGGTCTTGATTATCTTACCGTTAGCATCAATCACAATCTTTGTAGGGAAGCCCTGAACAGCGTAGTCGCTGAGAACCTTGCTGTCCTTCGGATTGTAAACATGAATCCATGGCAACTGGTGCTTCTCAACAGCAGCCTTCCACTTAGCCTCTGTATCATTACAATCTACACCAAGAATTTCAAACTTACCCTTGTACTTCTCGTAATACTCCTTCATCTTAGGCATTCCCTTGATGCACCATCCGCACCATGAACCCCAGAAATCGAGAACTACAATCTTACCGCGAAGGCTGGAAAGCTTGAAATCATTTCCCTTAATATCCTTCAGAGTGAAGTCAGGAGCCTCAACACCGGCAGCCTGCACCTTCTTAGCCTTCTCCTCAGCCTCAGCACGCTTCTTAGCCATATCAATCATTGGCTGGTAGAAAGCCTTCATTCTGCCGTTCTTCACATTTTCAGAGAGCAAGCCCAGCAGTTTCTCCATCTTGCTGACATCATCAAACTGCTCTATGATAGTAGCACAAGCCTCATAATCAGGATGCTGTTTTACGAAATCGAATATCTTATCGTCCTTTGCCTTTTGCAGGGCAGGAGCCTTCTGCTCATACTCTGCCATGATGGTCTGCTGGGTCTCACCATTCTTGATTCTCTGGTTCAGGGAAGCTTCGTAATCTCTCAACTCCTTATTAGCATTCTCCAGCAGAACATCTACTTCATGATACTGCTGATAGAACTTAGAACCCAAAATATCAAAGCGGGTCTTTGCATCGCCCTTAACTTCAGCCTTCTCGCCAGGAACACAAGGCAGGTTGAACATAAACTGACCTGCACCACGATAAGCTTCAGGTGAGAGGAAAACGTATCCTGCTGCCTTATCAAGGTTTGCAGAATAGGTAAACTTGCCATTCTTCACCAAAACCGTATCCATCTTAACATTTCTGCCCTTGTAAACAAGTACAGAATCGGAATTGAAATTCTTCAAATCCACCTTCAACTGGAAGTTGCTCTTCTGAGCCATTGCAACAGTTGATGCAAGCATCAACGCTGCAGATAAAAACGCTGTTTTCATTTTCTTTTATTATATTTATTCTGATTACACCTTATTATATAAAGAACGAAGAACGCCTGATTCATCTTCATCCTTATTCTTCATACTCGGTAGTATCCTCAATACCCGCCTCGGCCAAAGCCTCCTTGCGCTCAACGCAGGTTCCGCATTTTCCACAATGCTTCTCACCGCCCTTATAGCAGCTCCAGGTTTCAGCATAGTCAATGCCCAACTTCTTACCTATCTCAGCAATCTGCCCTTTGGTAATATTCGTATAAGGAGCCACTACGCGCACATCAACAAACGTACCTGCTTCAGCAGCCTCATCTATCGCCTTGATAAACTCCGGACGGCAGTCTGGGTAAATCGTATGATCGCCACCATGGTTAGCAATGAAAACTTTCTTCAGATTATTACTCTCAGCAATGCCGATGGCAATGCTCAGCATGATTCCATTACGGAAAGGAACCACCGTACTCTTCATATTATCATCAGCATAATGCCCCTCAGGAATCGCATCGGCACCTTCAAGAAGAGAGCTCTTGAAATACTGATGCATGAAACCCAAATCTATCGTAATATGCTTGATTCCCAAACGCTCACAATGCATCTTGGCGAAAGGAATTTCACGCTCGTTATGATTACTTCCATAGTTAAAACTAATGCCGAGTGCAATCTCGTCTTTCTTATCGTAGAGCAACGTGATGCTATCCATGCCACCGCTCACAATGATTACTGAATCCTTCATTTTACTTTGAATTTTGAACTGTATGATTACTTTTTACTTCACCCGAACAGGCAGCGGAATGCTTCTTCCACCTTCCTTACGGGATGAATTTCTATCTTATATTTCTTATGGTCGAAACCATGATTGTTGTACTTCGGGATGATGATGTGCTGGAATCCCAGTTTTTCAGCCTCAGCAATACGCTGCTCGATGCGGCTCACCGGACGGACTTCACCGCTCAGACCTACCTCGCCTGCCATACACCAACCTTGCTCGATAGGCGTGTCAACATTGCTGCTCAATACGGCTGCCAACACACTCAAGTCCATGGCAGGATCGGTTACTCGCAATCCTCCGGCAATATTCAGGAACACGTCCTTCTGCATCAGCTTGAACCCCACACGTTTCTCTAGAACCGCCAGGAGCATGTTCAAACGGCGCTGGTCAAAACCAGTTGCCGAACGCTGCGGAGTTCCATAGGCTGCTGTTGAAACCAAAGCCTGCGTTTCCATCAGGAACGGGCGTACACCCTCAATGGCAGCACTGATGGCAACACCCGAAAGCCCGTCATGATCTTCAGTAAGCAGCAACTCTGAAGGATTGCTCACCTGTCGGAGTCCGCCTTGCATCATCTCGTAGATTCCCAACTCAGAAGTACTTCCGAATCGGTTTTTGATGCTTCTCAAGATGCGGTACATGTAATGCTGGTCGCCCTCAAACTGAATCACCGTATCTACGATGTGCTCCAGAATCTTTGGTCCGGCAAGCGTTCCCTCCTTATTAATATGTCCTATCAGAATAACCGGAATGCCACTCGTCTTGGCAAATCGGAGCAGGGAGGCTGCACACTCGCGAACTTGGGAAACAGAACCCGGCGAACTGTCTACTTCTTCCGTACCAATAGTTTGGATAGAATCTATAACTATCAGCTGTGGAGCCACTTCCTGAATATGGCTAAAGATTTTCTCCAACTGCGTTTCACAGAGAACCGTAATATGATCAAAAGCTCCTTCTGCTGAAAGAGAAGCCGTTTTCAGAGTGTCCGCAGATGAGCCATCTCTGAGCATCGCCTGTCCTTTAGCCAACCGGTCGGCACGGAGTTTAATCTGATGGGCACTTTCCTCTCCGCTCACATACAGGATGCGGCGGTCAGTCATGTTCAGAATAGTCTGCAAGGTGAGCGTACTCTTACCGATTCCCGGTTCACCGCCCAGGAGCGTAATGCTGCCAGGGACCATTCCGCCACCCAGCACACGGTTCAGCTCTTCGTCCCTCATATCGATGCGCGGTTCATCAATCGCAGAAATATCGCGAAGCTTCATCGGCGCAGCGTCATGCTCGCTGTGCTGCCCGCCAAACATCGTGGCAGCCCCACCATGACGCATGGTCATTCCGGCATTCTTCGCAGCCTGCGATCCGGAATCAGCAGCAATACGAATTTCCTTAAATGTATTCCATTGTCCGCAGCTAGGACATTTGCCCATCCATTTGGCACTTTCCTGTCCGCAATTGCTGCACACAAAAGCAATCTTATCTTTTGCCATTTTATCTCATTTATATGTAATAACGTTTTAACTGCGCACAAAGGTACTATTTATTATCGAAAAATCCAAAAAAAAAGTAATTTGTTAAGAATATATTTCATTTCTCTCCATTTTGTTTAACAAATCAGGCAGAAGGAAGCGCAAAACACGAATTTTGCAAACCCGATATAGCAAACAGACGATTTCATCTACTAAAAATCATAAAAACCGCTACTATATTTTGCTGATTCAAATATAATTTGTATCTTTGCCTTCGGTTTTTGAAACCAGCAGAAAGGTTTAGAACAATAAATTAGTACATAAACTAAATAAAATTTAGGTAAAATGAAAATTGAAGATTTTAACTTTGCCGGTCACAAGGCAATCGTGCGCGTTGACTTCAACGTGCCATTGGATGAAAATGGTAATGTAACAGACGACACTCGTATCCGCGGTGCCCTTCCTACATTGAAGAAGGTACTTGCAGACGGCGGTGCGCTCATCATGATGAGCCACATGGGTAAGCCAAAGGGCAAGGTTAAACCAGAGCTTTCTCTCTCTCAGATTGTTAAGAACGTATCAGACGCTCTCGGCGTAGACGTTAAGTTTGCTAAGGACTGCGGTAACGCTGATGCTGAGGCTGCTGCCTTGAAGCCAGGTGAGGCACTCTTGCTCGAGAACCTCCGCTTCTATCCTGAAGAGGAAGGCAAGCCAGTTGGCGTTGAGAAGGGTACTCCAGAATTCGATGCTGCTAAGGCTGAGATGAAGGAGCGTCAGAAGAAGTTCGCTGCTAAGTTGGCTTCTTACGCTGACGTATATGTAATGGACGCATTCGGTACAGCTCACCGCAAGCACGCTTCTACAGCAGTCATCGCTGATTCTTTCGACAAGGATCACAAGATGCTCGGCTTCTTGATGGAGAAGGAAGTTAAGGCTGTTGACGCAGTTCTTGGCAACATCAAGCGCCCATTCACAGCTATCATGGGTGGTTCTAAGGTTTCTACTAAGATTGGTATCATCGAGAACCTGTTGACTAAGGTTGACAACCTGATTCTCTGCGGTGGTATGACTTATACATTCTCTAAGGCTCTCGGCGGCAAGATCGGTATGTCTATCTGCGAGGATGACAAGCTCGACGTTGCTCTCGAAGTAATCAAGAAGGCTAAGGAGAACGGTGTAAACCTCGTACTCGGCACAGACTCTATCTGCGGTGATGACTTCAAGAACGACTGCAATACTCAGGTTTGCCCATCTAACAACATCCCTGACGGTTGGGAGGGTATGGACGCAGGTCCTGAGACTCGCAAGGCTTTCGCAGCTGCCATCAAGGGTGCCAAGACTATCCTCTGGAACGGTCCTGCAGGTGTATTCGAGTTCGACAACTTCGCTGGTGGTTCTAAGGCTATTGCTGACGCAATCGCTGAGGCTACTAAGGAAGGTGCATTCTCACTCATCGGTGGTGGTGACTCTGTAGCTTGTATCAACAAGTTCGGTTTGGCTGATCAGGTATCTTACATCTCTACAGGTGGTGGTGCTCTCCTCGAGGCTATCGAGGGTAAGGTATTGCCAGGTGTAGCAGCTATCGAGAAGTAATCTTATGTTTAAAAGAAAGCCATTTGAAAAAGGGCTTGATTTTTTACAAGAAAAAATAGGTTGGAGGGCATCCTATGCGATGTCCTCCAATTTTCAGTTTTAATTGAATCCCTAATAATCTACAGATTCTCTCTATAAACAGAACTGTATCTTTCATTTAAAACAAGCAACAGAAAACATAAATTCTAAAATAATTTGGTAAACTACAGGAATATAATTTTCTGATTTTAAAACGAACACATGGATTGGATTGTTAATCTCTTCACCAATACCGAGTCGGTGGCTCACATCGCCCTACTCTACGCTATCGTGATAGCTATTGGTGTTTACCTCGGAAAGATAAAGATTGGCGGCATTTCATTAGGTGTCACCTTCGTTCTCTTCGCAGGTATTTTGGCTGGCCACGTTGGCTTCACCGGTCCAAAGGAAATTCTCACTTTCGTGCAAGACTTCGGCCTGATCCTCTTCGTCTTCATGATTGGTCTCCAGGTAGGACCTGGTTTCTTCGAGAGTTTCAAGAAAGGTGGTGTTACGCTCAACATGCTTTCGGCTAGCGCTATTTTACTCAACATCCTCGTGATGTTTGGTTGCTATTATCTCTTCTTTGATACGAGCAACCCTAACAACCTGCCTATGATGGTAGGTACTCTCTATGGTGCGGTTACCAATACTCCGGGTCTTGGTGCTGCCAACGAGGCTTTGCTCAGCGTCTTCCCTAATGGGGCTCCAAGTATTGCCAACGGTTATGCTTGTGCTTATCCTCTTGGTGTAGTGGGCATTATTGGTGCTACTATCCTTATCAAGTACATCTGTAAGATTAATACTGCTGATGAGGAAGAACAGCTTAACGAAGAAGATGCTGCCAACCCACACGCTAAGGCCCATAACATGCACTTGCGCGTGGAAAATGCTTATATTACAGGCAGAACGCTGAGAGAAGTTTCTGAGTTCTTGAACCGTGACATTGTATGTTCACGACTGCTCCACAATGGCGAGGTGAGCATTCCTAACAGCAAGACTAAGTTTGAGGTTGGAGACGAATTGCTCGTTGTATGTGCAGAGGCTGATGCTGAAGCCATCAAGGCTTTTATCGGACCAGAGATTGAAGCTGAATGGGACCGCGAGAAGGATGAAGTACAGCATTTTGTTTCTCGCCGTATCATCGTTACCCGTCCGGAAATGAACGGTAAGACCTTGGGTAAGATGCACTTCTCCAGCGTATACGGCGTTAACGTAACCCGTATTTCCCGTCAGGGAATGGACATTTTTGCAGGCAGAAACCACCACTTCCACGTAGGTGATAAGATTCTGGTTGTAGGCCCTGAAGAGAATGTGAACCGTGTGGCTGAAATCATGGGTAACTCTGTAAAGCGCCTCGATGCGCCTAACATTGCCACTATCTTCGTAGGCATTATGGTAGGTATTATCTTCGGTTCTCTCCCATTTGCCATTCCGGGAATGCCGGTACCTTTGAAGTTGGGTATTGCCGGAGGTCCGCTTATCATCGCCATCCTCATCGGCCGTTTCGGCTATCGCATGAAGCTGGTAACTTATACGACGACTTCGGCTAATATGATGCTGCGAGAAATAGGACTTGTACTCTTCCTGGCGAGTGTGGGAATCAAGGCTGGTGCCGGATTCTGGGACACAGTAGTACAGGGTGACGGTTTGAAATATGTGGGATGTGGTTTCCTCATCACCGTTATTCCTATCCTCATCATCGGTACGATTGCCCGCCTGAAGTTTAAGTTCAACTACTTCACCATCATGGGTATGCTCGCCGGTACTTACACAGACCCTCCTGCATTGGCTTATGCAAATGCTTCTTGCTCTAAAGAGGCTCCAGCTGTAGGATACTCTACGGTTTATCCATTGAGCATGTTCCTCCGTATCTTCACAGCCCAGATAGTGGTGCTGTTCTTCTGCGGAGCGTAAGACTTACAAAAGTTAACAAAACAACTGAAAATAGTTATAAATTATAAACGAGGTGCACAAAGACAAAAATTTGTGCACCTTTTTTGTTGTCTTTTCAGAAATTCTTCGTACCTTTGAGCACAAGAAACAAACCTAATGAATCTTCTAGGAACAGCTATCGTTCCTATATGATGCAGATTTTTTCGAAATATGAAACAATAACCCTATAAACGTTAGTAAGCGTATGAAGAAATTGGGATTTCTGATAACCATGCTAGTCATCACGTCCTTGCCCGCTTGGAGTCAAGGAGCCAAAAGTATCCGTATTACGGAGGTGATGACCGACAATCGTACCAATCTTGTAGATGAGTACGGGCAGCACAAACCATGGGTGGAATTGAGCAATTCCTCCTTTACCACGTATAATGTACGCGGTATGTTCCTAACCACCGACCGAAAGGTTCTCGACAAGAAAATGTCGCCTGAAGCTCGCCGACAGCTGATGTGTCCATTGCCTAACAATGAACCACGAACCACACTGGGAGGCAAGAAGAGCATTGTTATCTTCGACAGCAGTTTCTGGTACCTGGATGGCGAGAACGGACAACATTGGAAGGCAAAAAATTCTTCTAACTCGGGACCTTTTCATCTCAATCTTATTCTACAGGAAAAGATGCCCAACTGGATAGCACTCTATGACGGAAATGCCGTTGACCTGATAGACTCCGTAAGCGTGCCAGTGTTGGCTGCCGATGAGAGTTTTGAACTGAGCAAGGACTTCAAGACATGGGAGAAAGCCATTGCCGGATCAGTAACTCCAGGCTATCTGCCTCAAAACACAGGTTTGAGTAAAGCCCAGCAATTGAAGAAAAGCGACCCATACGGAATAGGAATCGCCGTACTTTCAATGGGAATCGTATTTGCCTGCCTTGCTCTCCTCTTCATCGTGTTCTGGTTTTTCGGAGCCTACATGAAACATAAACAGCGCATCGCCCGTGCTACAGAGAAGCACGCCACCTTATTATATAAGACAGGAAAGAAGACCATCGAGGTTACTCAAGACCTCAGTCATAAGACCAACGTGATTCTGAAAGATGGTTTAGAAACCAAGGGTATTGATAAAGAGATTTACATGGCAGTCATCTCTCTTGCACTACAGGAATACCTGGAAGATGTTCATGATGTAGAATCCGGCATTATCACCATCAAGCCAAAACAGACCAGATGGAATGCTCCGAAATTCAACAACAACAATAACAACGTTAAAATATAGAAACTATGGCAAAGTACGAATATAAGGTTAAAGGCGTAGATTACGTCGTTGAAATACAGGATATTGAAGGCAATATCGCCAATGTAACCGTGAATGGAATTCCATTCGAAGTGGAAATGAAACAGCCGGTTAAGAGCAGTAAACAGAAAGTAAAGTTAACTGATGGACAAAACAACATTTCTGCCAGCTCTGTTGCAAGCGCAGGTTCTGCTGCAGGTTCAAGTTCTGCAGCAAGTTCTGATTCTGCTTCATCAAGCATACAGGCAACTCCTGCTGCAGGCAAGCCAGTGGTAGCCCCTCTGCCTGGCACTATCAACGAAATCAAGGTGAAAGTCGGTGACAAGGTGAACACAGGCGATACTGTTGTCGTTCTCGAAGCCATGAAGATGCAGAACAACATCGACGCAGAAACTTCGGGAACCATTACCAGCATCAACGTGAACAAGGGAGACGCAGTAATGGAAGGAGACACGCTTGTAACAATCGCGTAATAAGCTGTTTAGACAAAAGCTAATGATTACTCTTCCAATCAAAAGACTAATCATAAAGTTCAATGTTCAACTTTCAAAGTTCAAAGTAAATCAATGTCTAACTTTCAAAGTTCAAAGTAAATTATGGATTTCATCATACAAAACTTCAATGAGTTTCTTACCTTTACGGGCTTTGCCAACGCCTCGGCAGGAAACCTCATCATGATTCTGGTGGGAGCACTCTTTATCTGGCTCGCTATCAAGAAAGATTTTGAGCCGCTGCTCCTGGTTCCTATCGGATTGGGAATCATTCTTGGCAACATTCCATTCCGTGCCGATGCAGGACTCGAAATAGGTTTATACGAAGACAACTCCGTTCAGAACATCTTCTACCAGGGAGTGAAACAGGGCTGGTACCCGCCACTCGTATTCCTGGGCATTGGAGCCATGACCGACTTCTCTGCGCTCATTTCCAACCCGAAGCTCATCCTGATTGGAGCCGCTGCCCAATTTGGAATCTTCGGTGCCTACATGATTGCACTGGCTCTGGGATTCGAACCTAACCAGGCAGCTGGCATTGCCATTATCGGAGGAGCAGACGGACCAACCGCCATCTTCCTGAGCAGCAAACTGAGTCCGAACCTCATGGGAGCCATTGCGGTTTGCGCCTACTCTTACATGGCACTGGTGCCTGTAATCCAACCACCTTTGATGCGACTGCTTACAACCAAGAAAGAGCGCGTCATCAAGATGAAACCGGCACGTCAGGTTTCACAGACCGAAAAGATTCTCTTCCCTATCATCGGTCTGCTTCTCACCACCTTCATCGTTCCATCCGGTTTGCCATTATTAGGAATGCTATTCTTCGGAAACCTTCTGAAAGAGAGCGGAAAGACAACCCGACTCGCCAAGACAGCAAGCAGCAGCTTGAATGATATTGTCGTTATCCTCCTCGGCCTGACCGTAGGCTGTTCTACCCAGGCTTCAGAGTTTCTGACATTAAACACCATCAAAATCTTTGCTCTCGGTGCTCTTGCTTTCATCATCGCATCGGCAAGCGGAATCTTATTCGTCAAGCTGATGAATCTCTTCTTGCCAAAAGGCAAGAAACTGAACCCACTTATCGGAAACGCCGGAGTGAGTGCCGTACCAATGAGTGCACGCATCTCCAACAACCTGGGTCTGGAATACGACCGCCACAACTTCCTTCTCATGCACGCCATGGGACCAAACGTTGCGGGAGTCATCGGTTCTGCCGTTGCAGCCGGAGCTTTGCTGGGATTCTTCAATTAAAAGTTGAGCCACCAAGCTATACCTCCAGGATAAGCACATAAAAATAGAATCGCCCTGAAAGGACAAAAGCATCTTACATCCAATGCTTTCCCTTTCAGGGCGACTTTTTTATTTCTTTTTTTAGCTCTTAACCCGCATTCTCATTTTTCCTTCAAAGGAAATGATAACCTCAACCTGATAACTCAAACTGCTGTCAGGCATTGCCAGAACAGCAAGATAATGAATGCCAGATTCATCTATCTTATTGAATACGATGTCGCTCAATATAGACTGGTCCAAGAAAGAAGCAGGAACCTGCTTATCGAAATCCTTCTTATGAAAATCACGAGAGAACAGACAGTTGGCACCATGATAAACATGCAAGTTCACAATATTATCATAATAAACATTGTCTACCTCAACACCATCATCATTATAAGAACTCTTGTAGACCTTATAACTTGTTGGGTTAACCTGTACGTAGAGATGATATTTCTCATCGCCCCTTACAACCACCGTATCACGTTTAATCAGCGTATTCTGATTCAGCGCCACGGAAGCATGGTTGTGGATGAACTGCTGCAAATAAGACTTATCTTCCGTCTTCACCAGCTTAACCACATCCCCATTCTGCACCTTAAACTGGAAAATATGCTCAGCCTGTTTTACGATCGGATATTTTGCAATATTAGCACCCTTCATTACAAGCGTATCGCCAGCAATGTAGAAGTAGACAGGCTGACTGGTTGAATCAGGATAATAAATCGTATCGCCTTCTACGCGGAACGCCACATCATCCTCATCGTCATCGTTCAGCCAAATGCCTTGCAACATCTTCTTAGCCGCAGTATCTTCCTTCACTTCCTGTTGCTTTTCGGCCTTCTGCCCACAAGCAACAAGAGTCAAGATACAACTGAGCAACCATAAATTAACTATCTTTTTCATGATGAGTTCTTTAAATAAATTAATCGGTAAAAGCTGATACCAATTCTACTCGAAATAATCAGCCTCTTCGAAAGACTTTGCCTTGGTTCTGTCTTTTTCTGACGTAAGCACCTCAACTCCTTCAATAGGCCATTTTATTCCGATAGTAGGATCATCCCAATGAATACTGGCTTCGTAATCAGGAGCATAAACATTATCTACTTTATAAGTAAAGATGGCTTCGTCACTCAGTACCAGGAAACCATGGGCAAAACCGCGAGGAATGAAAAACTGACGTTTGTTCTCTCCACTCAGTTCAACCATTACATATTTACCGAAAGTCTTACTGCCCTTTCTCAAGTCAACAGCTACATCCAGCACGCGGCCTTTGATGACACGCACCAACTTAGCCTGCGAGAATTCACCTTTCTGATAATGCAAACCTCTGAGCACACCACGAGCCGACATCGATTCATTGTCTTGCACAAACTCCACATGCCCTCCAACGTGAGCATCAAAGTCAGCCTGCTTCCATGCTTCAAAGAAATAGCCGCGAGCATCTTCAAATACCCGAGGTTCTATCAGCCAGACTCCTTCAATTTCTGTCTCTGTATATTTCATTGATTTATACCTTATTTATTTTAGGCACAAAGGTAATACTTTTTCCCGAAACGACAAAACAAATTAGACTTTTTATGATTTCATCGAAAATTTTCTCTATTTTCTGTTGGTCATTTCCGAAAAAATCACTACCTTTGCAAACGTGAATAGACTAGAAAGACATATAGAGATCCTACTTTTGAGCAACGATTGCGTGATTGTCCCAGGATTTGGTGGCTTCATGGCTCATCATGTAGATGCGCGTTACGATGGCAGAGACAGCATGTTTTTGCCACCGCTGAGAACTATTGGCTTTAACCCACAGCTCCAGATGAACGATTCTCTCCTTGCACTTTCGTATGTTGAAGCATACGATATCAGCTATCCGGAAGCTTTGAACCGCATTGCTGACGAGGTAACAGAGATGCGCCAGACTCTGGAGAATTCAGGAAAATTTGAACTGAATGATATTGGCATCATCATATTGAACGAAGACGGAAATTATACCTTCGAACCATGCGAGGCGGGCATTCTTACCCCTGAGTTGTATGGCTTGGGCGGCTTAAACATGCTCCCACTCGCGCAGATTTCTGCAGAAGAGGTTCAGAAGACAGAAGATTCTGCTGCTTCAATCATTGAAATGCCAGCAAAGACAGTAGAAAACAATCGTAGAGAAAGCGAAGTCAAGAATCAGGATAGTAACCAGAAGATGGAGAGTGGACTCTCAGTCAACAATTCTGTGTTCGTTAACGAAGAAGAAGAATCAAATGCCGAATTCATCAGCATCAAGAAGAGCTGGTTGCGCAATATAGCAGCAGCCTGCATCGCTCTCATTGCATTCTTCACCTACTCTTCTCCATTGGGAACCCCAACCGTTCAGAAGAGCCAAATCGACACAGGTATGTTGAACCGCATCATGCCTAAGGAGATCAATAAGGTTGCGCAACCTCAAGAACTGGTTCTTAGTACAGAATCACAGGCAGAAGAGAGCATTCCTGCCAAGTCTGTCAACATGACTCAGGACAATGAATTACAAACAGCTTCTTCTTACTATAGCATCGTTTTGGCAAGTCGTGTTACCAAGCGCAATGCTGCGAGCTATGCTGAACTCCTCCAAAACAAAGGATTCAAGGAAGCTAGGGTGTTGATTACGGATAATAATGTGAAAGTTATATACGGAACATACTCTACCGAGGGCGAAGCTTATACTGCTCTCAACCGTTTACACAACTATGATGCTTTTACTGACGGCTGGATTACGAAAGTGAAAGAATAGTTGATAGTTAAGAGTTTATAGCTAGAACAAAGAGCAAGGAGTATCGGAAACTTCTACAACACATTATTATAATAAAGACAGAAAAGTAAGAAAAAGAATATGAAAAGAGTACGTTGTCCTAAATGCGATAATTTTATCACCTTCGATGAGACCAAGTATCAGGCAGGCCAGAGTCTCGTTTTCGTTTGTCCTAATTGCAATAAGCAGTTTGGCATCCGAATGGGAGTTTCCAAGCTCCGCGAAACTCGCAAGGAGGAAAAACTTGACGAGAATGCCAACGAGAAGGGATACGGTTCTATCGTTGTCATCGAGAACGTATTCGCTTACAAACAGGTCATCCCGCTCCAGTTAGGCGACAACATCATCGGCCGCTACATGAAGAACAGCGGAATCAACTGCCCTATCGAAACCGTAGACCCAAGCGTTGACATGAACCATTGCGTAATCAACGTTAGCCGCGACAAGAAAGGCAAATTGAAATATGTACTCCGTGATGGACCAAGTTATACAGGAACTTTCGTTGACAATGAAATTCTGGGCGACAGAGAACGCCGCGTTATTGAAGACGGAACCCTGTTCACCATTGGAGCAACTTCTATCATTCTCCGCACAGCAGACAGTGAAGAAGAAAACTAAGAAGTTTCAATTATCAAAATAAACACTTCACAAGGAGCAATTAGATGTTGGTTTACATCTAATTGCTCCTTTTTCACTTAACGAAAACGTAAAAACACGCCATATTTCTAACTTTCTGAAAGAAATCTACTATATTTCGTAATCTTTTTGCTTTTATTTTCTTTAAATTAAAAGAAAATGTGTACCTTTGCATCGAAAAATAAGAAATAGAAATGAATTACGTTAGGTTATGGATGTAGCAATCGTAAAATATAATGCCGGAAATATCTATTCCGTAGTCAACGCCATGAAGCGTTTAGGCATCGAACCTGTACTTACAGATGATGCAGAAATGCTCCAGAAGGCTGACCGCGTTCTCTTCCCTGGACAAGGTCAGGCAAGAGAAGCAATGGAATATCTGAAGGCTCATCAGCTTGATCAAGTAATCAAGAACTTGAAGCAACCCGTCCTGGGCATTTGTGTAGGACAGCAACTCTTGTGCCGTCATTCTGAAGAAGGTGACGTAGATTGCATCGGAATCTTTGATGTAGATGTAAAGCGATTCCAGCCTCAGAAACACGAAGACAAGGTGCCTGCTATGGGCTGGAATGAAATCTATGATTTGAAGACTGACCTTTATAAGGGGTTCGGAAACAGAACGGATTCTGACTCAGACAAGTCTACCGCTGATGCACTGCTTCATCCCTACTCCTATTTCGTACATAGTTATTATGTGCCACTCTGCGAGGAGACCATTGCCAAGGCAGAATACATTCTTCCTTATAGCGCATCGCTCCACAAAGACAATTTCTATACCTGCCAGTTCCATCCGGAAAAGAGCGGAAAGGTGGGAGAACAGATTTTAAAGAACTTTTTAGAGATAAAATAAAAGAGGAAATACAAATATGATAGAATTAATTCCAGCTATCGACTTGATAAATGGCCAGTGTGTTCGTCTTACCAAAGGCGATTACGACCAGAAGAAGGTTTACAATGACAATCCTGCCGAGGTGGCAAAACAGTTTGAGCAGATGGGCTTCAAACGCCTGCATGTAGTAGACCTCGATGGAGCCAAGTCAAAGCACATCGTAAATGATGCGGTGTTGAAGGCAATTACCACAGAAACCTCTCTCGTGGTTGATTTCGGTGGCGGAATCAAGACCGAAGAAGATATTGAGAAAGCTTTTGCTGCGGGAGCAAGCATGGTTACAGTGGGCAGCATTGCCGTCACCAATCCTGAACTCTTCATGCAATGGTTGGACAAATATGGAGCCGACCGCCTGATTCTGGGAGCCGACGTAAGAAACGGAAAGATTTCTATCAACGGATGGAAAGAAGATTCTTCTGAAGATCTCCTTCCTTTCCTGAAAAAGTACATCGATAAAGGAGTACGCTATGTTCTCTGCACAGAAATCAGCAAAGACGGAACGCTGCAGGGACCTGCCATAGAACTCTACAAAGAAGTAATGGCTGCCTATCCTCAACTGCATCTTATCGCCTCAGGCGGAGTAAGTTGCAACGAAGACATCGAAGCATTGGAAACTGCAGGAATTCCTGCCGTAGTATTTGGAAAAGCTTTCTACGAAGGGAAAATCGATGTTAAGAAACTAGTTAATAGCTTCAATCGATAAGAATTAAAATACAATGGTGAAAATTCAAAGTAAAAGCAAAGGATTAGCTAAACGAATCGTTCCTTGTCTTGATGTAAAGAACGGCGAGACGGTAAAGGGAACCAATTTCGTAAACCTTCGCAGCGCTGGTGACCCGGTAGAACTGGGAAAAGCTTATAGCGATGCTGGAGCCGATGAGCTCGTATTCCTCGATATTACAGCGAGTTTCGAAGAGCGCAAAACCTTTACGGATATGGTAACCCGTGTGGCTGCCGAAATCAATATCCCATTTACTGTGGGAGGTGGAATCAATGAACTCAAAGATGTTGACCGCCTGCTCAACGCAGGAGCTGATAAGGTTAGCATCAACAGTGCTGCCATCCGACATCCGGAGCTCATCGATGAAATAGCCAACCATTATGGCTCACAGGTTTGCGTATGCGCCATTGATGCACGTCTCGATTCTGACGGCTGGCACTGTTATGTAAAAGGCGGAAGAGAACGGGTGGAACTAGGATTGTTTGACTGGGCTAAGGAAGTAGCCGACCGGGGTGCCGGTGAAATTCTCTTTACCAGTATGGATCATGACGGTGTGAAACAGGGATTCGCAAACGAGGCTCTCGCCCGTCTTGCTGAAGAAGTAAGCATTCCTATCATCGCCTCAGGAGGTGCTGGAAAGATGGAGCATTTCCGCGATGCGTTCACCCAAGGCAAGGCAGATGCTGCCCTGGCAGCCAGCGTGTTCCACTTTGGCGAGATTGCCATTCCTGACCTCAAGAAATATCTGAGAGAAGAAGGAATCAACGTGAGAATATAGGACACGGGGAATATAATAATGTAAGAAAATAAAAACAAGATAAAATGGAAATAGATTTCGAAAAATTAGGCGGACTGGTTCCTGCCATCATCCAAGACGCAGTTACAAAGAACGTCTTGATGCTTGGCTTCATGAATCAGGAAGCATACGATAAGACAATAGCAACCAAAAAGGTAACATTCTGGAGCCGTTCACGCAACTGCCTCTGGACAAAAGGTGAAACATCAGGCAACTTCCTGAATCTCGTTAGCATTCAGAACGACTGCGATAACGATACCTTGCTGGTTAAGGTTCACCCAGATGGTCCAACCTGCCACAAAGGTACAGACACCTGCTGGGCAGAAGAGAATACACTCAACCCAATCCTCTTCCTCTCAGAGCTTCAGGACTTCATCAACAAGCGCCACGAAGAAATGCCAGAGGGAAGTTACACTACCAGCCTCTTCAAGAAAGGCGTTAATAAAATGGCACAAAAGGTTGGAGAAGAAGCTGTTGAAACCATTATCGAAGCCACAAACGGCAACAACGAGAAACTCATTTACGAGAGTTCAGACCTTCTCTATCACCTCATCGTTCTGCTCACAAGCAAGGGCTTGAGAATAGAAGATGTTGTGAAAGAACTTCAGATGCGTCACGATCCGGAATGGGATAAGAAACGCCGCGTTGCCAAGAGCAAAGGAGAAATGAAATAATATATCTAGCTCAAGGCTATCTTGCAGCAGCTCGCCCTGAAAGGGCAGAAGCCCCTAGCCCAGGGCAACACCCTGGGTATAAAAAGATATTGGCAATACGCCCTGAAAGGGCAAAAGCTTTCAAATACATTAAATAAAGGAGAAAAAATAGAAGATGTTAATAGATTATCAGAACGTCAGCATATATCAGGCCGATAAGTGCGTGCTCCAGAATATCAATTTCCATATTGACGAAGGAGAATTCGCCTACCTTATTGGAAAAGTCGGCTCTGGTAAAAGTTCGCTATTAAAGACACTTTATTGCGAACTAGACCTTGTAGAAGGCGAAACCGAGAAGGCTGAAATTCTCGGCAGAGACCTCAAAACTATCAGGCGAAAGGAGATTCCGGCTCTGCGTAAGGAATTGGGAATCATCTTTCAGGATTTCCAGCTGCTACACGACCGCACCGTTCGCAAGAACTTTGAATTCGTACTCAAGGCAACAGGCTGGAAAAACAAAAAAGACAGAGAAAAGCGTATCGAAGAAGTACTCAACGAAGTAGGCATGATTGATAAAATCGACAAGATGCCTCATGAGCTCTCAGGTGGTGAGCAGCAGCGTGTAGCCATCGCCCGCGCCATTCTCAATAATCCAAAAATCATCATCGCCGATGAGCCTACAGGCAATCTCGACCCAGAGACAGCCAGCAACATCGTGAGTCTGCTGAAAGACATCACTAAACAAGGCACAGCTGTTGTGATGACAACCCATAACATCCCGATGCTCGACAAATTCCCAGGCATCGTTTACCGCTGTAAGGAAGGTGTGCTCTACGACGTAACCAACGAGTACAACCACATCGACCTCACAGAGGATGGAGAAGATAATTAAGTGAAATAATTAAATAAAATTACGACTATGAAGGTAATGAAATTCGGAGGTACTTCTGTAGGCTCACCAGAGCGCATGAAGGGAGTAGCCTCTTTGGTTACAGAATCAGGTGAACCAACTTTCATCGTATTGTCTGCGATGAGCGGTACAACAAACTCTCTCGTTGAGATCTCTGACTATCTTTACAAGAAGAATCCAGAGGGCGCCAACGAGGTAATCAACAACTTGGAGAAGAAATACATGCAGCATGTAGAAGAACTCTACTCTACCGAGGAGATGAAAAATACGACTCGTGAGTTCTTGCAGGGCGAATTCAACTATCTCCGCTCATTCACCAAAGACCTCTTCACTTCTTTCGAGGAGAAGAGCATCGTGGCTCAGGGCGAGATGATGAGCACCAACATGGTTGTAAACTACTTGAAGGAACAGGGTGTAAAGGCCGTATTGCTCAGCGCATTAGACTTTATGCGCACAGACAAGAACGCAGAGCCAGACCCTCAGTACATCAAGGAGAAGTTGGCTGCTATCATGGAGCAGAACCAGGGCTATCAGATTTACATCACTCAGGGATTCATCTGCCGCAACGCATACGGCGAGGTTGACAATCTGCAGCGTGGCGGTAGCGACTACACCGCATCTCTTATCGGTGCAGCTCTCCCAGCTGAAGAGATTCAGATCTGGACCGATATCGACGGAATGCACAACAACGACCCTCGTGTCGTAGAGCACACTGAAGCTGTCCGCCAGTTGAACTTCGAGGAGGCTGCTGAGTTAGCTTACTTCGGTGCCAAGATCCTCCACCCTACCTGTGTTCAGCCAGCTAAGTATGCAGGCATCCCTGTACGCTTGAAGAACACCATGGATCCTAAGGCCGACGGTACAATCATCGACAATGTCATCGTACGCGGCAAGATCAAGGCTGTTGCTGCCAAGGACAACATCACAGCCATCAAGATCAAGAGTAGCCGCATGTTGCTCGCTACAGGTTTCCTACGCAAGGTATTCGAAATCTTCGAGAGCTATCAGACTCCAATTGATATGATTGCCACTTCTGAGGTGGGTGTCAGCATGAGTATTGATAACGATTCTCATCTTAACGACATCGTAAACGAGCTGAAGAAATATGGTACAGTAACTGTTGATTCTGATATGTGCATCATCTGCGTTGTAGGTGATTTGGACTGGAGCAACGTTGGCTTCGAGACCATCGCTACCGATGCAATGAAGAACATTCCTGTACGCATGATTTCTTATGGTGGTTCTAACTACAACATCTCATTCCTCATCAGAGAGAAAGATAAGAAGCAGGCATTGCAGAACTTGAGCAACGTATTATTCGAGAAGAAGTAATGCAAATGAAAACGAAGAGTGAAAAGTGAAGAATTCGTATGTAATGCTTCCTATCCACTCTTCGTTGGATATTCTGATTTACTATAAATTGGATATTCTGATTTAACTATAATAAGGTATTAATTTAAGATTAAGTGAAATGAAAGGTACATTTCCGATAGATAAGTTTCAGGAGATACAGACTCCGTTCTACTATTACGACACCAATGTGTTGCGCCAGACATTGAAAACCATCAATGAAGAGGCTGGCAAGCACGAGGGATTTGAAGTGCACTATGCCGTAAAGGCAAATGCCAACCCTAAGGTGCTCAATATCATCTGTCAGGCTGGTTTAGGAGCCGACTGTGTGAGCGGAGGAGAAATTCAGGCAGCCATCAAAGCCGGTTTCCCTGCCAGCAAGATTGTTTACGCTGGTGTAGGCAAAAGCGATTGGGAAATCAACCTCGGATTGGAGAAAGGCATCTTCTGCTTCAATGTAGAAAGCATTCCGGAGTTGGAAATCATCAACGAGCTGGCTGAAAAACAGAATAAGATTGCGCAGGTTTGTTTCCGCATCAATCCGGATGTCGGTGCCCATACGCACGCTAACATCACAACAGGTCTGGCAGAAAACAAGTTCGGAATTGCCATGCGCGACATGGAAGCCGTAATCGAAGAGGCTGCCAAGATGAAGAACATCCAGTTCCTCGGACTGCACTTCCACATCGGAAGCCAGATTCTCGATATGGGTGATTTCGAGGCACTCTGCAACCGTATCAACGAACTTCAGAACCAGCTCGAAGCTCATCACATCGTTGTGAAGAACATCAATGTGGGAGGCGGATTGGGCATTGACTATAATCATCCAAACCGACAGCCAATCCCTAATTTCAAGGATTATTTCGATACATACGCAAAGAAACTGAAGTTGCGCGATGGTCAGAAGCTTCACTTCGAGTTGGGCCGCGCCGTTGTAGGTCAGATGGGTTCTCTCATCACCAAGACACTCTACATCAAGCAGGGTACAGCCAAGCAGTTTGCCATTGTGGATGCAGGAATGACCGACCTTATCCGTCCTGCTCTCTATCAGGCTTACCATAAGATTGAGAACATCTCAAGCGATGAACCTGTAGAAACTTACGACGTAGTAGGTCCTATCTGCGAATCAAGCGATGTCTTCGGCAAGGCTGTCGACATCAACAAAGCCCATCGCGGTGACCTCATCGCCCTCCGCTCAGCCGGAGCCTATGGTGAGATCATGGCGAGCCAGTATAACTGTCGCCAGTTGCCAAAGGGGTATATTACAGAAGACTTTTAATATAGTTGAAAGTTAAAAGTTAAGAGTTTATAGGATTCTCCTTTCTCTAGCTTTCTATATTACGAGAAAAAGAAAATGATGATCATTAGTACAACTACTATAATAGCAGGCGCAGTGGTGGTTTTATTGGCGGTTCTCGGATCGCTGATAAATCCATTTCTGCGCTCGTTGCGCTTTCAAAAAACAGAAACGGCAGAGAATCAACCTCCTGTCAGTATACTCATTACCGCACACGATAATCTTGCTGAATTGGAGAGGAATCTCCCTATGTTCCTGCGTCAGCAGTACGCTGCCGACTATCAGGTAATCGTAGTCTGCCAGAGTACAGATGGCGAGACGCAGGATTTTCTGAAGCGAACAGCAGCCGAGAACCCTCATCTGTATTATACTTACATTCCTGAGAGTTCACGCTACATGAGCCGCAAGAAATTGCAGATTACACTGGGTGTGAAGGCAGCCAAACATGAATGGATTATTTTGACAGAACCTAATTGCCGCCCAAGCAACGACAAGTGGCTGCAAACCATGGCCCGTCAATGTCAGGACCCAAACCATCTGGTATTGGGATATGTAGCCCTTGATGAGGATACCAAGAGCATACGCCGTTTCGACAGCATCCGCAAGGCTTACTATGTTTTGCGCCGTGCCCAGCAGACCTATGGTTATCGCAGCCACATGCCAAACGTAGCGTTCCGCAAGAGCGACTTCATGAAGGAACAGGGCTATCAGGGCAACCTGGAATATGTTCGCGGCGAATACGATTTTCTCGTCAACAAGTATGCCCATTATGGCGATACTGCTACAGAACTGGATTGCGATGCATGGCTCATCCGCGAAGCACCATCGAACAAGAGCTGGCACAATGCCCACCTCTATCTGCAGGCTTCACGCAAGAGTTTGGAAAGAGCCGGTTCCATGCGAACCCTCATGTTCTTTGACCATCTCATGCCACATCTCAGCCTGATAGCAACACTGGCCGTTGCAGCCTACTCTATCCTCATGAAGAATTGGATTCTTACAGGATGTGCAGGTTTCAGTTTCCTCCTGCTGTTCATCGTGAGAATGCTGATAGCCAACAAGGCCATCAGACACTTTGATGACGGAATAGCGATGTTCAAACTGCCATTCTTCGAATATGGAATTTTCTGGAGAAATCTGGCTACCAAATTGCGCTATTGGCGGGCTGACAAAAACGATTTCACTTCTCATAAACTCTAAACAGGGTAAAAAGGAAGTAACAGTCTATCGAATAATAACAGTTAAAAATAACCGACAGAACGATGAAAGTATATTTGTTCATTTCCAACCATAAGAAGTTGCTGAAGATGTATCTTCCATACATCGAAGCCTTGAATAAGCAGCTCGACATCACCAACAGCCTGGTTGATGCCGACATTGTGTTGATTATAGGAGCATGGACATGGCAGGGAGCCCAGATAGCAAAGAAAGCAAAGCAGATGGACATTCCCTACATCGTTTGTCCACTAGGCGATATTTCTGAGAGAAACTGCAAGAACCCTTACTTGAAGCGTTCACTGCAACAGTCTATGTATCAGAAAGCCATGTACGCCAAAGCCAACCTCATAGTAGCTACTACCCCTATGGAGAAAAACTATCTCGAAAAGAAAGGTTGGAACAAGCGCATCGCCCTGATTCGCTATGCAGGCTACAGTCATCTTACCAACACTGAAGCCATGATGCAAAACTGGCAGGAGACGGATGAGGAGACGCTGGCAGTCTTCGAGCAGCAAAAGGCAGAAGCCATCGCTGCCCAAACCAAACAGGCAATCATCGCACAGATTATGCAGATAAAAAGCCGCATGCCGCATCAGAATATTCCGCAAAAATATCTTGACGATTTACACACTCTGCTCTATGCTGATGATTATGATGAGGATGCTATCAAGCAAGAACTGGCAGAGAAGAAACTCTCTTCCTATGCCGCCTCCGTTTTCCAGACCATGACAGATAAAACAGGACTCACAGAAGGCTTCATGCCGATTCCTGCCAAAAAGGGCAGAAAGAGTAAAGAGATTCTGAAATTTGTGAAATAAAAGAAATCTGAAGTTTGCGAAAATAAGAAGAAATGAACTTAGATAGAATAGAACAGCAGGCTGGTCATCTGCCAGCTTACCAGATAGCCGACTCTGTCAATGAAGCATTGATGGAGTCGGCTAACCTTGTTATTACAGCTCCTCCTGGAGCCGGTAAATCTACCCTCCTCCCACTCACCATTCTGCGGGGCATGAGTGATCAGGCATTGGAAGGCTTCATCCATAATCATCTTAAAAGTCAGGGTAAGATTCTGATGCTCGAACCGCGCCGCCTGGCTGCTCGCCAGATAGCCGAACGGATGGCACAGATTCTGGGAGAACCCGTGGGCAAAACCATCGGCTATCGGGTAAGATTCGAAAGCAAGGTTTCGGATGATACACGCATCGAAGTCCTTACCGAGGGCATTCTCACCCGAATGCTGGTCAATGATGCTACACTCGAAGGCGTTTCGTGCCTCATCTTTGATGAGTTTCATGAGCGCAGCATCAATTCCGATCTGGCGTTAGCGCTGGCCCGGCAAACACAGGAAATTATCCGCCCCGACCTGAAGCTCATTATCATGTCAGCAACAATCGATGCTTCTATCATCTGCCAGACACTTCATGCTCCGCTTATCGAGAGTAAAGGCAGAATGTTTCCGATAGAAACCATTTATGCAGACCACGACATCGACAGATATCAGGTAGCGCAGGAAATGGCCGCCACAATCTGTCAGGCTTTCAGAAACCAGGAAGGTGACATTCTTGCCTTTCTGCCGGGACAGGGAGAAATCATGAAATGCGAAGAACTGCTTCGCTCTGTCCTGCCCTCAGCCACTCTTTACCCGCTATACGGTAACCTCTCGCCAGAAAAGCAGCGGCTCGCCATCGTTCCTTCTAAACCGAACGAACGGAAAATCGTACTGGCCACTCCTATCGCCGAAACTTCTCTCACCATCGAAGGAGTAAGAATCGTTGTGGATTCCGGACTCTGCCGAAAACTGGTTTATGATGCCCGTACAGGCTTGAGCCATCTCGAAACCGTTCGTATCAGTCAGGACATGGCTACGCAACGAAGGGGGCGTGCGGGCAGAATCACATCAGGCGTATGTTACCGGCTTTGGACACAGACCTCGGAACATCTGATGCCAGAACAACGGCTGCCCGAAATACTGGATGCAGATCTCTCTTCGATGGTTCTCGACATTGCAGCTTTCGGGGAAAACAAACCGGAACTGCTACCTTGGCTCACCCTTCCTCCCAAGGGCAACCTCGTATTGGCACAGCAACTTCTTATGTCGCTCAACGCCCTCACTCCTGATCATGATACTCACGCTCTCAGTGGCAGCATCACCGCAGAAGGCAGCAGAATGGCTCAACTTCCTTGTCATCCGCGCATTGCCAAGATGATGATCAGCAGCGATTCTCCGGCGAGCCAAGCCCTGGCCTGCGACATTGCTGCTCTGCTGGAAGAGAAAGACCCGATGGGCGAAAATGAAGATTCAGACATGACGCTCCGCCTTTCTATCCTCCGTTCCGCACGCTGCAAGAAGAATCTGGGGCGTTGGAACCGTATCGCTCAGATTGCCCAGGAATACAGGAAGATGCTGCGTATCAGGGAAGACAACGAGCCAATTGATGCTGAGGAAGTGGGCCATCTCATCGCCCTAGCCTACCCTGAGCGCATCGCCCATGCCACCGACCATGCGGGCAACTTCAAGATGTCGAATGGCAACACGATTTTCATCGACCCGTGCGACAGCATGGCAGCAAACGAATGGCTTGCCATCGCATCACTCAACCTATCTTCAACCTCATCATCCAATTCTGGGCAGGGACGGAAAGGAAGGGTATTTCTCTCAGCCCCCGTCAACTGGAAGAACTTGCCGGCACAAACCTGCGAGAATATTTCATGGGACAGCAAAGCGCTGGCAGTAAAGATGCAGCAGGAAACACGGATAGGAGCACTCGTCATAGACAGCAAGCCGATACAGAATGCCAGCCGAGAGACAGTTTCAGACATTATCTGCGAAGCTGCCAGAAAAGACGGACTCAGCATGTTCGATTGGAACGAATCGGTTCGTCGTCTGCAACAGCGCGTGGCGCAAGTAGCTGAGTGGCATCCGGAACTGGAGATTCCCGACCTTTCAACGGAGCATCTCCTGACAACAGCCCGAGCGTGGCTCCCTTTCTATCTCGAAGAAGGTGGCAAGATGAAGACTTCTGTTACTGAGCTGAAGAAACTCAACCTGTGCGAAATCCTTTGGAACATCCTTCCTTATGAGCTTCAGCAGGAGATAGACCGCCTTGCTCCCACCCACATCCGTGTGCCATCGGGCAGCAACATCCGCATCGATTATCGCTTGGGGGCCGAAGCCCCGGTTCTGAGTGTGCGGCTTCAGGAGTGTTTCGGAATGACATCAACTCCCACTGTCGATGCAGGCAGACAGCCTCTTCTGCTTGAGTTGTTATCTCCCGGCTTCAAGCCCGTTCAGCTTACTCAGGATCTCGCAAGTTTTTGGCAAGGCACTTACTTCGAAGTCCGCAAAGAACTGAAGCGCCGATACCCTAAGCATTTCTGGCCGGAGAATCCGTTAGAGAGCCAGGCCGTGAGAGGTGTCAAACGATGGTGATCCAGATGCTCTCGCCTCGGTCTCTCGCCGCCGTGATGGCATTGACGAGGCGATGCAGCCAGATGCGAGAGTTTACCACCATGCCTCGGAGTTTGTTTTCACCCGGCAGGATGCAGCCCTGCGTATCATCGGGGTAGTTACCGGCATGGATGCGGATGCCCTCAAAGCCAGGAACGCCCTGCAGCAGGGGCAGCCACTGCTTGAATCTCGGCGACTTGGTGATGAGCACGGGATAAGTGCCCTCGGGTATGGCAGTCTTGCCCTTCATCTTCTGCGCCTTCTTCTCCGACACTCGCCCCAGACGCACATTCTCCTCTTGGGGCAACAGGGTGATGCCCAGCAGGTTGCGCCACGTTGGCTCCAGGGTATCGCAGAAGTAGTGCTCCCCGTCCAGCTTGTCCACATCTACCACATGGCAGAAGCTGCGCTTCTGGTCCTTATTGAGCGTATAGTTCACCTTGCGCTCCACCTCCTCGTCCTTCAGGATATACATACGCCCTATGGTGTAAGTATTCTGCTTAGCTATTCTTTTGAGTACGATTTCCATAATTGTTTCTATTTAGATTCTTTTTTGAGAAAACATAGCTTGCGATAAAAACTGTAATTACCGTAATTGTAATTGCAATGGCTGTTATCAGCTTTGTCATTACCAGCATTAACGCCTTGTTCGCCTGCCTCCACTTTCACGATATACTTTCTGAACACCCAGGTGGCTATCATCCGTCGGGTGCCCTTGGTATCCAGCCCCAAGTCGCTTCTCAACTGCTCAGCCTGCTGATAAGAGAACTCATTTGGCAGAAGTTGCAGCATATTGGAAGGTCCTCTTTTGCTCGACTTCACTCCCTCCTGCTCCGCCTTCACGATAGCATCTCGGAAGAATCTCATCTTGCAGTACAGGTCATACTGCTCGCTCCAGCGCACAAACTCCTCTATCTCGGATTCCCATTGGCAACCATTCGCCACATAGAGCACGCAAGCCTTCAGATAGGCAATGACATTGGCTCTGAACGAGAGGTTCTCGTAAACCCTGTCTTGGCTCATACGGGCAAAGTCGGCATTCTCCTCTTTCAGCTTCTGTGCCAAGGCGAAAGCCTCAGGGCAATTGATAGTACCACAAGCCATGTTAAGATGCTCGATATAGGGTTTTAAGTTCTCTCTGAATGTGTCATCGTATGTGCCATAGACAGGCATCTCGGCTCCTATCTCACGCTCTGGGATAGTACAGAAGTTGATTCTGGAGATAGGACCATCGGTCAATACCTTGGAGAAATATCGGATACCCTTGTTGATGGTGGTCGAGGCATTCCAGTTAAATCGGATGGTTACTCGCTCCGTAACACTCTGCGTGCCCACTCGGGTTTGTCCATATTGATTACCAGGGTCGAAGGCGAGGCACATGATACGAAACTGCTGGTTGCCAATGCCCCTTAGGTTATCAAACTGGTCTATCTCGTTGAGAGCAGTATAGAGGAAATGCTCCTGCGCCTCGGCGGTACGCATCACGAAGGCAGGGTTGGTCATATCGGCGTCTATCTCCTGGATCACGAGGTTTTCAGGTCGCTTACGCTTATCCTTGTTAGCACCTTTTCTTGTCACCTCATCCTTCCACTCCTTCTCTCGTTTCAGGTTATCTTTGTCTCGTTTTCTGATATCTTCCATAATCAGGTTGATAGGCATCTGCACGCAGTTCTTTCCTGCGCCCGTACCAGCTAAGAGACAACACATTAGCGTAGCCTCATGCTCCACATTGTCGATGTAATTAAAATAGGTGCGGCAGAGGTGGGTGGCTAGCGGAGGAAAGATGGCATGGGCTACGGCAGGCTTATAGATATCCGGTGTCTGAGACACGAGGAGCTCCACGAGCTTAGGCAGCTTCTTCGGCATCTCGGGCGGAGCGGGGTAATCATCTTCACAGTTAGGAGTTTGGAGTGAGGAATTAGGAGTTGAGAGAGTCGCTTGCTTCTCTGCTTGCGCATTGATGCGGATCACATCTCTAGAGAATGGCTTCGAACTGTCTCCATATTTCTCATAGAAGTCATGGATCAGCTGCTGGCTGTCACGCTCTTGGGCGAAGCTAGGCATCTTCACTGCCACTACTCTTCTCAGCTCCTCTTCGCTCATCACCCTGCTCGCTCCTGCGCTCATGATGGCAAGAAGTGAGGAGTGGCGAGAGCCCTCGGTATCGATATTCACATTCTTCAGTCCTGCCGACTCCGTGAAGAGGTCGAAGGCTATCAGGCTCTTCTCGCTGGCGGTACCAGAGGTTGGTAATCCGTCAGGAATCTGATAGCCTCCAGCAGTGCCATGAGAAACAGCAGGATTGCCGTTAGAGCCCGAAAGTCGATTTGTTTGAACATTCTGTTGAGTATTTACGGTTGATGGTTTGATATTGATTTCGTAAGGCTGGTTAGCCTTGCCTCTGCCGTCGATGGTGAGACCACGCTTCAGATAAGCCTCTCTGCGAGCCTTCAGTTCATCGGCAGGAAGCACGGCATACCAGTCCTTGGAGCGATAGATCTCCGAGTCCTGATCCGTGATAAAGAGGATTCTCTCTGGGGTGAAGCAACTCTCATCGCAGGGCACGCCAAGTGCCTTACAATACGCTCTCTGCGTCTCCTCGATAGTCATACCTATCGGCATTCGGATGTCGATGTGGAGTTTCTTACGAGCCGAGTATTCCAGATGCAGTAGCATTCCCTTCCAGATGGAGTCGCTGCAATTCAGCTGCCTTGCCATTTCGATGGCGATACCCACCAGTTCCTTATCGTCGATGTCGATGGTGGTCTGGAAGAGAAAACTCGTAGGGTCAGCATCCTTCTGCGAGCGATGATTCTTGAGAAATCGGCTGTAGTGGCCGCAGCGGAAGGGCATCAGCCCCTTCAGTTTGTCATTGCCCCCACGTATCTGCTCCACCATATCGTGGAGCCAAGGCTGAGCTATCAGCTTGTCATATTCAGCCAGGGGCAGGCAGCTAGCGCTGCCCTTATTGCCCCCACGCTGAGGATTCATTGCAATAAAGTGGTTCATGCTTAATTATACATTATTAATTATACATTATCTATTACTCCTTATAGTCCTCCCACTCCACATTTTCCTTGAAGGGCTTGATAGCCTTCACCATCTCCTGGTGCTCACCCTTGAGGCAGCGCAGAATCTCCGCCTTGCTCATGTCCTTGGAGAAGGCATAGTTCACCTGCACGGTTCGCTTGCTAGTGCGCACCACCCCGTGCTTGGTCTTGAGAATCTCCGTGAAGGGCTTCTCTCGCTTGCCCTGCACATAAGGCTTGAAGTCCACCCAGTCGCCTCGCCCATTCTCGCCACCCGAGAATATCATCCTGCCCCTGATCACCTGCGGCTTGTCACTGATTACCTCCGTCTCGTTCCATGGCGCCTTGCGCACTGATACGTTACCATTCTCCTCGGTGATCACTGCACCGTCCACCTTTACTGCATTGATTAGTCTTGTAAACATATTATATGTATTAAAAGATTGAGAACCCGCAATACGCAAAGTCCCCGCAACCAGACGCGCTGTGCATCTGATTACGGGGACAAAGGTACTAAGAAGTAAAATGTTATCTTTATAACAGTTATATAATATTATACGATTATATCAGCTATAAGTATCTGAACATCAAGAGATATATTCCAATAAAATTCTTCGAATATTTTTTGCCTCATTACACCAGGCATTATAATTACTAAACTGTGATATGTTATTGCTCACCGATGCTTTAGCCACACCTTCGATATGCGAAGCATTCAAGAATAGGGCATGAAAAGGTTTCCACATAATAGTATTGTTAGCAGGGTGCTTCACTCCCAGAATATCGGATACGATATACACCATATATCCATACTCAGCCTGCGTACGATCCCATACATACCAAGAGCCCTCAGTATGAATATACTTATGTTCTGTCAGTGTTTTCCATATCAGGGCAGCCTTCTCAGTCTTGAGTCTGGGGTCCACCTTGATTTCCTGGTCTACTTTAAGATTTTGGTTACTAGCAGCTGTATTCTGCAAAAAATCACTCACCTGCGCATTGCTACCAATGACAACAGAGCAATTCAGTATGGTTACTCCACCAGTCAGAATTGCCTGGGCAAAAATTTCTTCTAACGACATTTTCCTTTTCTTGTTAGAATGTTAATGATAAGAACAAGTCACGTTTTACCTATCGTTGGGGAAAGGACTTCTAGCAAACGGTGTCCGCACACAACCTTGTTGCATACGGTAGTCTTTAAGGCAAATGATCTTCGCCCAATCGGATATGAACTTTCATTTTTACGAGATAATTTATTAATTAATAGCATATTAGGTTGCGCTACCCTGGCAAACTCTCATTCTTCACCACTTGGCGCAAGTCTTTTTTCTTATATAAATCCTCCACGAAGCTAGCCATCATGCCATATATCTTCTCATAACGCTCTTTCAGTTTGTTGATTTCATTCATCTCATCCTTCTTTTTTTGCTCCTTGTCTCTTCCCCATCTTATCTTGCGTTCTCTGGCAGCCTCTTCTTTCATCAGGTAATAGCCTATGACATAACAAAACTTTCGGATGCTCTCAAAGGTAATAGATGTCTTCTTCTTTCTCAGCGCAGCGATAGTTTTAGGGTCTACACCAAACTCCATATGAATCTCCTTGGGGGGTCATCATATCCTCATTCATCATCAGATCGAGCAGTGTTCCCACCTCCTCAATCATATTTTTTCTCATGATTCTATCAGCATAAGAGTTGATGTAACTTCTACCTTTAGTCATTGCTTATTCCAATTTTTGCCTCAAAATTAGCTTCCTTATTTGGAATAAACAAGCGATATGGGATTCCTTAAATCCCAAAAAGAGTGCTATTTTTTTACTATCTCACAGAAAATTAAGCAAAAAACTTAATAAAGTGTGCATTCATAGTAAAAGGAACTGGCAGCCCGGAAGCTACCAGTTCCTGTCATATATGTTACTTGATAACTATCTTTTTTGTCTCATTAGCTTTGCCATTCTGTGCTCTGTTCACGAGATACATACCTGCCGAACCATTCACATTGAATGTAGCTGTTTTCTGCCCAGCTGGCACCTTAAACGACTTCACCTTAGCACCATTGGCAGAGAATACTATTATCTCCGACCCTTTCTCGTTATTGTCATTGAAGTTCACCTGTATGTCAGCTCCCTTGTTAGCGATGGTAGAAGAGAGGTTCATACCACCTGGCACAGTTCTCACCTTCTGGATGGAAGAGGTGGTGCGGTCAATCTTGTAGAAGACTGTAGCTTGTTTGCCATCTAAATCATGCCCATAGAAGGCTAAATAGACATTGGTGCCAATAGTTACAACCGCACCATCATTTATCCATCTGTCACCTATATAGTCCTCAAAGGAAAGATCCTTCAAAATATTTCCATTTTCTCCCACTACCTGAAAGCCCACTAGTGCAACATTAGACTCCAAAGTCTTTCTTGTTAATTCCATGTTCTCTTCTAAGGAACTAGAACCTGTACTAGAATCCGACATAGTAGCTCCTGTAGATCCTCCTGCGGATGCTTCTACCATCTTAAATTTTGGAACAAGATATTCATAAGCCTCATCCTCATTAAACAATGTTTGACTAACATAAAAATACTCCGTTGCCGATGTAACGTCATTATTCAAATTTACATTACCTAATGGTAGAGGCTTCACGGTAAAACTATTATTCTCTACTTCCTCGCCTTTTTCTACCCAATCAGTATAAGAAACAGTATACGAAATACTGTACAATGAAAACTTGCCGTCATGCTCAATTCCATACAAAAGAGGATATTTTCCACCAAAAAGCTCTTTATGGAAGAATCTTTCCTGTCCAAAGGAATTACCCAATTTGTCAAAATCAAAATCTACTCTACGATCACCATTTTCCTGATTCGTATAAATTAGGGCAGCAGGAGTAAAACTTGGATCAAAACAACTTTCCTGCTGTATAAACTCATCCAAAGAGTTGTAAGTGTGAGTTTCTCTTCTATCTTTCTCATCTACACTCTTCACTTCTCGCTCTTCAACCTTATAGGTTAATTGATAATCGAAGGTGCTTGGATTCAGCTTGATACTCTTTACCTGCTCTATATTCTCATTATATACCAGAAATGAATAATCATCATGGATTCCACTAGAGAGAATCAACCTAGGCGCTCCATTATACGAGAATTCCTTAGGGACAGAAAATGAAAAATGATGATTAGGGTTATTAACAAAATCAAAACGCCCAGTTATCTTCTGCGCACTAGCCATGTTCCCCATAGCCAGTGCCAACGCTGTAGATAAAATAAATCTTTTCATACCTTTTAAACCTTAATTCCGCAACACTATAATTTAATATTTTTTATAAGCACCTGAGCAACAAAAAGTTGCTCAGGATTTTGCCATGTCAGAAATTTCACTTATCTTAGTGTTGCAAATAAAAAACAAATAAAACTCTGAATGACATGGCAAAAGTACAAATAAAATCTGAGAAACTCACTCCTTTTGGAGGAATTTTTTCTATTATGG